>MDTB01234176.1_pt1 | contig 13092 bp, 14 predicted proteins | sample 811161 | NCBI WGS metagenome assembly MDTB01 (sample SAMN05326650, study PRJNA326480) | marine metagenome | isolation source: seawater | place: Mediterranean Sea | collected 2009 | reverse complement strand
CAATTTATAACTTTCATAAAAAAAAATTTCTTCCACTGTTATGAAATCATACTTATCTCTTATTTTGTAGGATGAGAAAGTGCTTTTTTTTTTATCGAAAATTATTACTTTTTTTATTCCAAAACTAGTTAAATCTGGATTTAAAATAATAAATCTTTTTTTTTTTTTGAAATATAGAAATAACAAAAAATAGAACAAATTTAGATATCTTTTTCATTATTTTAAAAAATTATAGATTTTATATAATCTTAGGGTTTTCAGCATAAACCAAAATTTTAATTTTGATTTGCCTTTAAAATGTTTAATAAAAACGAAAGTATCTGCACTTTTGTTTATTTTCAAATTTTTATTAAACTTCACTTTTCTTAAATTTAAATACTCAGATTTATAACTTTTATTTTTAAAATTAAAAAAATTTCTAGAAGATGATAATCCAATATTATGAACTAAATTTTTAGCTGGAGTTACAGTTAATAAATTATTTTTCCATAAAGACAGGGTCCAAGGATAAGCCCAACTGTCAATTTTATTTTCATAACACCTATCAAAAATTTGACTCCAATATTCTCTTTCATCTCTTGACAAAAAATTTGAATTCCATTTCTTCGATTTTTTTAGCTTTGGCCAAAAATTTATATCTTTTTTATAAAAATTCCATCTGTTTCTCCAAGTTGCCCATCCCCAACAATTTGCATATTTTGATAAATAATAGTTATCTTGAAATTTAAAATTGTCTGACAAAAAATTATCACCAGTAATACACCCTATATTTTTGTTTTTGTAATAGTATTTAAGCATCATTTCACAAAATTTAAAAAATATTTTGTTGGGAAGACAATCATCCTCAAGAATGATTCCTTTTTTGTTGTAATTAAAAAACCAATTTATTGCTCTTGACACCGCTTCTTTGCAACCTAAATTTTTTTTAAGAGTTTTTTTTTTAATAAAACATTTCCAGTTTATTTTAAGTGTTTCATTTATCGCTTTTTGGCATAAAACTTTATCTTGAATATTTTTTGGACCATCGCAAAAAATATATATGATCCTTGGTTTTGTTTTTTTTAAATTTGCTATGAGCCTTTTTGTATAACCAGGTCTATTATAAATTAAAAGCAAAACAGGTATATTGCTCATTTTTTTAACTTATTTTAAAATTAATTAATTGAATTAGTTTTTTATTTTTACATTACTATTTATATAAAATACAACTAATTATAGTTTTCAAAAATAATTTAATATATATTATTAATTTCTAATCATTAGTTATGAAAAAAATTATTTCATTCAGAAAGTTTAATAAAAAAAGAAGAGCTTGGAGCAAAGCTTTATATGATGACCAGCAGGTCAATAAAATTTCAAAAAAACTTTATATTTCTGCTGATAAACATAATTTTTGTTATCTATATAATTGGATGGGCGAACCAATGTTACAAACTCCAGACGATATAGTCACCTTGCAAGAACTTATTTATGAAACGAAACCAGATGTAATTATAGAAGTTGGTGTTGCTTGGGCAGGGACGTTACTACTATACGAGTCATTATCTAAATATAGTAATACTAAGAAAATAATAGGAGTTGATACTTATATACCTAATGATTTAAAAAAAAGGATATTTTCAAAGTCAAAGACCAATAAAATAAAACTTTTAACTGGAGACTCCACCTCGTTAAACACTTTTAATAAAATAAAAAAAATTTCTGGTAAATATAAAAACATACTTATTCATTTAGATAGTAACCATACAAAAAATCATGTTTTAAAAGAATTAAAAATTTACTCCACACTTTTAAAAAAAAATAATTATTTGATAGTTGGAGATACAATAATTGAACATATCCCAGAGCAAAAACATAGAAAAAGAGAATGGAGCAAAGGAAATAATCCACATAATGCAATAATTGAATTTTTAAAAACAGAAAAAAAATTTAAAATTGATAAAAAAATAAATTTTAAACAACTTCTATCTAATAATCCAAATGGATATCTATTAAAAGTAAAATAATAATTTAAAAATTATTAATTACTTTTATAATTTTTTTTATCTCTGCCAATTTAAGAAGTGGATAATTAGGAATTGATACGATTTCCCTAGAAATTTTGTCAGTCACAGTTAGCTTAGACTTCAAATATTTTTGAAAAGGTTTTTGACGATGATTTGGCAAAGGATAATGTATTCCAGCATAAATATTATTTTTTTTAAGATAATTTAGAAAGTTTGGTCTTTTGTTATTTTTTACTCTTATAACAAATAAATGAAATACATGTTTTTTAGTAGTATCGATTTTTGGTAGAATTAATTTGTTTGACTTTATTGAGTTTAAAAAAGTTTTTGCAATATGAATCCTTTTTTTGTTGAATTTATCTAAATTTAATAATTTAATATTTAAAATACCTGCGTGTAACTCATCAAGTCTTTTGTTGAATCCATCTGAAATACCTATGTTCTTTTTTATCCAGCCGTACTCTCTTAACAATTTAATTTTTTTATACATTTTTAAGTTATTTGTTGAGATTAATCCTGCATCACCAAAAGTTGATAAGTTTTTTGTTGGATAAAAACTATAACATGAAAAGTCACCAAAAGTTCCAACCTTCTTTTTATTATATTCTGCCCCATGAGCTTGAGCACAGTCTTCAATTAATATAATTTTATTATCTTTTGCTATTTTCTTTATGTCTAAAATATCAGCGGGATTGCCATATATATGAACAGCTATAATTGCTTTAGTTTTTTTTGATATTTTTTTTTTTAATTCTGATGGGTTCATAGTGAAATCATCTTCTTTAATATCTATAAATACCGGGATTGCACCAACCTCAACAATTGCAGCGATTGTAGCGAATGCTGTATGAGAAGTTGTAATAACCTCATCTCCTTTAGCAATATTAATTGCTCTTAATGCTATAATTAGAGCATCTGTACCATTAGATACACCAACTGAATATTTGTTACCTAGATACTTTGAAAAGTTTTTTTCAAAACTTTTAACCTCACTACCCAATATATAATTGTTACTATTTAAAACTTTTTTGATTTTGTTATCAATTTTATTTTTTAAGAAATTATATTCAGACTTTGGATTTGCAAAAAAAATCATACTAAATAAAATTTCTTCTAAATTTTTTTGGAAAATGTTTTTTATCTATGTGGCAAAGCCATTTAATATTATTTTTACTTTCTTTTTTGAAAATTTCTTTATAATGATTCCAAGCAAATAAAAAACAGTACTTTGGTTTAATTTTTTTAAATTCATTATAATTAATTATTTTAATTTTTTTTCCTGGTAAAAATTTGTTGATTTTTGTTGGAGAATTATCAAATATTCCTCTTATCATTTTAAAATTTATGTTACAAAAATGAATAATAGTTGTACTTTTTGAAGTTGCACCATACCCATAAATTGGTATTTTTTTGTTAGAAATAGATTTAATTATTTGAATAATTCTTTTTTTTGAATTTTTGCATTTTTTAAAAAAATTTTTAATTGTAGCAAGTTCTGTAATTTTTATGGTATTTTCATACTCAAAAATTTTTTTCAAATTTTCACTAATTTTTTTTGAATTAGTTTTTTTTAAATAATATCTCATTGAACCTCCATGAGTAGATATTCGCTCGGAATTCATTAACTGCAAATTAAAGTTTTTCACAATAGACTTTATTGAATTCGCAGAAAACATATAAAAATGTTCATCATAAATTTGATCATAAGAGGTTTTCTCAATCATAGCCCCTAGGTATGGCTCCTCGAAAATAAATGTTCCATTCTCCTTTAAAGAAATTTCAATACATTTAAATAACGAATTTATATCAGGTATATGACAAATAACATTTGCTGCATAAATTATATCAAATTTATTTTCTAATTTTTTTTTTTTTATTAAATTCATATTAAAAAATGAGTTCACTACATTAAGTTTTTTTGATTTTGAGATATTAAAAACATTTTTCGATGGCTCAACTCCCAAATGATTATAACTTCTAAAATTCTGCAAAAAAATTCCGTCATTACAACCTATTTCCATAATTGAGAACTTACTTTTCATCCTTTTTTTAATTTTGTTTGCTATTTTTTTAAAATGATCTTTCATGAAATAAGACGTTGAGGACAGAAAAGCATAATTTTTATTAAATAACTTTTTTGGCTTTGGGGCATCAACTAACTGGAATACCCCGTTATTTTCATTAAAAGCTATCTTCATTTCATAAAAGTTTTTTTGACTTACTATTTTTGAGAATTCATTAGCTATTGGCATTTTGCCAAAATTAAATACTATGGGTATTTTTTTACCTGTTACTTTACAGTTAGTTTGTTTGTGTTTTGCGTTCATAAATTTTTGAGATACTCGCCATAATTATTTTTGTATTTTTCAGCAATTGAAATTAATTTTTTTTTTGAGATCCATTTATTGAAATAAGCTATTTCCTCTAGTGAACTTATCATAGATTTTTGTCTTTTTTCTATTGCTCTAATATAATTTGAACAGTCGTTTAAATCATCAAATGAACCCATGTCCAACCAAGATATTCCTCTTCTAATTTCCTCAAACTTTGCATTTTTTTTACGTACATATATATTTAAAAGATCAACAATTTCCAATTCGTTCCTATTAGATTTAATAAGGTCTTTACAATAATGAATCACATTTTTGTCAAAAAAATAAATTCCTGGAATGGCTAAATTTGTTTTTGGACGTTTTGGTTTTTCTTCAATACTTAGAACTATATTATTTTTTTTTTCTATTATAGCAAAGTCTTCTGGATGTTGAACATTGTAAACTAAAAAAAAAGTGCCTTTTTTTAATTTTATAGCTCTGTTCAGAATTTTATAAAAACCTTGGCCATAAAAAAAATTATCTCCTAGCATCAAACAAACGCTATGGTTTTTGATATAGTTTTTTGCTAATAAAAAAGCTTCTGGAATACCATTAGCTTTTTTTTGAATTAATATCCTAATTTTCATTCCCAAATGTCTTCCATCTGAAAAAATTTTTTTATATATTTTTTTACTTTCTGGATCACAAATTAAAATAATCTCTCTGAATTTGCATAACATTAAAACACTTAGTGAATAATAAATCATAGGTTTATTATAAACAGGGATTAAGTGTTTATTAATTCCAATTGTAGATGGTCGCATTCTTGAACCAGTGCCACCTGCTAATAAAATTGCTTTCATATTAAATGTTTAGATTTTATTTTTATAGAAATTTATTGTTTTTAATAGATCTTTATCAAAATTTGTTTTTGATTTCCAACCTAATTTTTTAATTTTTGTAAAATTAATTTTATATTCTTTATCATGTCCCATTCTATCTTTAACATTAATTAATTTTGTTTTTTTACAATTAAATTTAAAATTTTTTTTAAAAAGTGTAATAATTTTTTTTGCAATAAATTTATTTTCAAAACTTATACCACTTCCAATAACAAATTTTTCCCTTATTAAATTTTTAAAGATAACAAATTCTAAACTTGTTATAAAGTCGTCAACAAAAATCCATTCTCTTTTTTGTTTTCCATTCCCATAGATAGGAATATTTTTTCCATTTAAAATTTTATTAATTATTAAAGGAATAAACTTTTCTTTATCTTGATTTGGACCAAAATTATTACAACAATTAATTATTGTAGACTTGAAACCGTATGTATTATTCCAGGCTAAAACTAAATGATCAGCAGCCGCTTTCGAAGCTGAGTATGGTGATCTTGGATTATATTTTGTTGTTTCAGTAAAAGATTTGTTTTTAATAACGTGACCAAAAACTTCATCAGTAGAAATATGGACCAAAAAAATTTTTTTATTTATAGATCGAAGTAAATTATAGGTTCCATAAATATTCGAACTAATAAATTTATTTGGTGATACGATTGAATTATCTACATGTGACTCTGCTGCAAAATGAACAATTACAGTTGGGCGAAATTTTTTAATTATACCATTAAGTTTTTTAAAATTACAAATATCTAATTTTACAAAGTCATAATTTTTTAAATTCCTTATATTCTTAAGATTGCTAAGTTTGCCTGCATATGTAAGCTTATCAATATTTAGAAATTTTATTTTCTTATATTTTTGGACCATTGTATTAAGAAAATTTGACCCAATAAAGCCAGACCCTCCTGTAACTAAAATTTTTCTTATCATAGTTGATTTAATTAAATATAAATTTAAATAAGAGAATATAGATTATACTAAATTTTTTTTAATAAAACTAATTAATGAACCTTAAAAATAAACATATTATTCAAAATAGAATTAAAGAAATAAAAAAAAAAAAAAATAAAATTTTTTTCAAAGGCTTAAAAACTTATAATTATTTTGAGTTTAAAACTAAATTAAATTCGATAAATTTTGTCTTAAAATGTTTAAATCTTTTAAGTAATGGTTATATCCTTGTATTAAAAGATTCTATCAGTTCAAAATTTTTAGATACTGCAAAGAAAAAGCTGAAAATATTTGCAAAAAAAAACAAGTCCTATTAGTCCAAAAATCAAATCTGGAATTAAAAACGGATTTTATATTTCAAAAAGTTTAAATTCAGAAGGATATAAAACTGTAGACAGATCATTTTATTTCTTTTCGTGGAATAAAGATAAGTTGGGGATCTATAAAAAAATAATAAATATTTACAAACCACTTAAAATATTAAACGGATTAAAAAGTAACGAGATTACAAAAAATAAACCTCAAGATGGTATAATCGAAAGATTACATATTATAAATTATCCTTCATATTCTGGTAAAATTACAAGGCATTACGACCCAATTAATGTAAGTATATTTAACTTTGGTCTTTACGCGACGGAATATGGCAAAGATTATAGTAGTGGTGGTTTCTTTGCACTAAATAAAAAAAACAAAAAAATTTTAATTGATAAGAAAATCAAAAAAACAGACATAGTTTTATTTTTTCCATCTTTAATTCATGGTGTTGATAAAGTAAAAAATGAAAATATCTGTAATTCGGATGGACGTTGGTTTATCAATGTAAACCATATTCAATCACATGAGGTTAAAAATAGGGAATATACTAAAAAACATTAAAATGAATATTTGGAAAAAATCAAACTTAAATAAAATAATTAAAAAAAAAAATAACTTACCAACCATTCAACAATTCTATTTGGAAAAAAAAGATTTTGAAGAATGTAAAAATAAACAAAGCAGATCTAAAAAAAAATTATACCAAATATTTTTTAGCAAGCTCACCTTTGCCTATTATGTTATTGGGCATGAAAAAAAAAAAAATTTCAATCGCTGATTATGGTTCAGGTGATCAAGAGATATTTTTTCAATTAACAAATTTAAAACTAAAAAATACTAAAATTACCATTGATAGTACCGAGGTTCCAGAAATTAAAAAATTATTAAAAAAAATTATAGAAAAAAAAACTAAAAATATAAAAATTAATTTTTACGATAATTTCAATTTTAAAAAGAAATATGATTTTGTACACATCAGTGACTCTATTCAATACAATTTAGATTGGAAAAATTTTTTATTAAAAATTGCGTTACAAAAACCCGAATTTATTATTTTAAATAATTTAACAGCTGGGAACTTTAAAACATATATAGCAGAGCAAAAATTTTATAAATATAAATTGCCATATATATTTTTTAATCAAAAAGAGATAACTGGATTATTGAAAAATTATAAAGTTCATCAATATTTGTATTTGAATAAAATAAACAACAAATTTCAAGTTTATCCGCAAAAAAATTTTAGGAAAAGTGATAGATTACAATATCCAAAAACAATTATTTTTAAAAAAAATTAAGCATTGAATTAAAATAATTTTATAATATCAATTGCAAATGAAGCTTTTTGACCAAACATTTAAATTCAAATTAAAAAATAATAAAGATAAAAGAGGTTTTTTCATAGAAATTTTTAAATTAAACCAATTAAATTTTAAGAATAAAATTTGTCAGGTGAGCCATTCTTTAATAAAAAAAAATATTTTAAAAGGGTGGCATTATCATAAAAAACAGACCCAATGGAATTACTTAATTAAAGGTAAAATTAAAGTTTTTTTTGATTGACAACAGAAAAAATTCTAAAACTTATAAAAAAATAAAATCTTTTTCAATTACTGCAAAAAAAAATTCTATAGCTTATTTTTTTCCTCCAAATGTTGGTCATGCCTATTTTACATACGATAATGAAAACCATATGATTTATGGGACATCAGGCTATTACGATAAAAAAGAAGAATATAAGATAAGTTTTGATAAAAGTTTAATTTAATTTCCTATTTCGATTGACTAAAATAAAAAAAAAAAAATTATGATCATTGGTCATACTGGTTTTATAGGGCAAAAACTTTTGGAGAGAATTAAAAAAAAAGGAGACCAAGTATATTTAATTTCGCAAAGATTAAAAAATAAAAATAAAAACGAATTTGCATATGACATTTTTGCAAATGATAAATGGTTTAAATACCTAACAAATGGTATGACAGTTTTTTTTTTTAGCTTTTAACAATAATCTATATGAGCTAGAAAAAAAAAAAAATTATATTAATAAAATAGCAAATTTTTCTTATAAATTTAATGAATATTTAATCAAAAACAAAATCAAAATAAATTTAATTTTTACCAGTACTGCAACTATTTATGGGACTACAAATAGTAATCAAATAATTAATGAAAAATTTAAAGATAATCCAATAAGTGTGTATGATCAAAGCAAATTAGCATTTGAAAAAATATTTATTCGTTACGCTAAATATAATTATTTAAATTTTGTATCTCTTAGATTGTCAAATATTTACGGAAATTACTCCTCCAAAAAACAAAAAAATAGAGGTTTTTTAAACAAATTAATTATCAAATCTGTTAATGGGGATATTATTGATATATTTGGAAATGGATACAATAAGAGAAGTTATGTATATATAGATGACTTAATAGATGCTCTTTTATTATCTCAAAAAAAAATAAAAAAAATTAATTCAAAGATTTTTTTGATATGTGATAATAAAAGTTACTCATTTAATCAAGTTGTTAAAATAATAAGTCAACATCTAAAAAAAAAAAATTAAAATAAAAAAAATAAAATATCCGAAACTAGTGCATAAAATAGAAAAAAGATCATTTGTAGGTAATTATAATTATTTTAAAAAAAAAACAGGCTGGTCACCAAAAATAAATTTCGAAACTGGTATTAAAAAAATTATTAAAATAAATCTAAAAACGAAAAATGAAAATTATTATTAGTGGAGCATTTGGTCATATTGGATCTTTTTTGATTGAGAAATTTCAAAAAAATAAAAAAATAAAATCTATCTTATTAATTGATAATTTCTATACACAGAGATTTAGCAGTTACCTTAAATTAAAAAAAAATAAAATTAAATTAATCGATAAAGATTTAAATAATTTCAATTTGAATAATATAAAAGGGAAATATGATTTATTTATTCATTTATCAGCAGTCACAAATGCCTCAGAAAGTTTTAAAATTAAAGACTTCGTTTATTCTAACAACTTAGGTGGAACCAAAAAAGTTGTTGAGTTTTGTAAAAAAAGAAATTTAAGACTTATATTTCCATCTTCCACAAGTGTTTATGGTAAAAAATATGAAATAATTAATTCATCTAATAACATGAATAATTTGTTTGCACAGAGTCCTTATGCAAAATGTAAAATTGAAGAAGAAAAATATATTAGGAGAAAATTAAAAAATTATGTGATTCTTAGATTGGGTACAATTGTTGGAGTTTCAAATGGTATGAGATTTCACACAGCTGTTAATAAATTTTGCTACCAGTCATCACTAAACCAACCATTAACTATTTGGAAAAAATTTTATAAGAAAAAAAGACCTTATCTTAATTTAAGAGATTGTTATTCAGCTATAAATTTTGTTACAAATAAAAAAACTTTAAGGAATGAAACCTTAGATGTAGTAACAGAAAATTACACGGTAGAGGAAATTGTCAAAATGATTTCTAATAAAATTAAAGTTAAAAAAAAATTTGTAAATACTAAAATACTTAATCAAAACTCTTATGAAGTCGTAAGCGATAAATTAATAGAACATGGTTTAAAATTTAGTGAAAACATACAAGTTGATATTAATAAAACTCTAAAATTATTTTCATGATTAAATTTGAAAAATTAGAAAAAATAAGTGCAAAAGATTGTGATTTATTTTATTTTAATAAATTAAAATCTTTTATTAAATCACCAGTAAGAATTTTTTTTTTAAAGGCAAAGAAAAAATGTATTAGGGGAAATCATGCACATAAAATCTGTAATCAATTTTTTATATCAATTGATAAACCTGTAAAGATTTTAATTGATAGTGGGAAATTAAGAAAAAAAATTTTATTAAAACCTGGAAAAATTTTAAAAATTAAGCCATATGTTTGGGTTAAAATAATTTTAGAAAAAAACCAAAGCATATGTGTTCTTTGTGATAAAAAATACTCTAAAAACGAATATATAAGAAATTATAGTGAATTTAAAAAATTACGGTCTTAAATTATAATGTTTTTTCTTATTTTAATAATTCCTTAGAAATAAATTTAACAGAATTTTTTTTAGTTATCAGATAGTCGGCTAATTTTTTTTGTTGTTTAATTTTATCGTTATAAAACTTATTATTATTTTCAATATTCGACATAAAATTAATAATTTGTTTTTTATTATTCAAACAGGATAAACCCATCTTTTGGAAGTATTTTCCCCAAGGAAATTGATTTGAGCCCAATTGAATAAAAAGTTTGTTAAAGAAAAGTGACTGATAGAGTAAAGATGTAGAAACCGTGCCAACTATTATGTCAGACTCATTAATTAATTTTTCTGTCAAATATTTCTCATTCGTTATAACTTGAGATTTTGAAATAATTTTACTGATAGTAAGTTCTTTTGATTGATTGCTAAATAAATTTCCTCTTTCTTTTATTTTATATTTAAATTTACTTTTAAAATTACAACTAATAATTTCACTGAAAATTTTTAGATAATAAGAGTCAATATCTCCAAACCATATTGGACTAGATCTTAAATATAAAATTTTTAATTGTTTATTTAATTTTTTTTTTTTATGAAATTTATTATGATAATAATCTCTAATAGATCCAGAAATTAATATTTTTTTTGGCATGGAAAATTTTTTGTTTGATAAATTTCTGAAATGAAAAAAATCTGATTTGCCATAGCAAAAAAGAGTATCAACTAAATTATATAAAAATTGAGATGTTAAGCTTTGATTTGTTAATGAAACTCCTTGAACTGCATAACCATACACATTTGATCTATAATTCATCGATTTAAATGCAAATATATACATCTCGTTATTAATAGAGGTCATGATCAAAGTTTTTTTGGGGTTTATTGAGCCTAAAATTTTTTTATAGGTCAGAAAGGTATTGTAATTACAAAAAAGAGTGTAAAGATATTCAAGGTAGCTTGTGGGTGGGTTTTTAAATAATCTTATAAATGATATAATTTTTTTTGAATTTTTGTACAAAAAAATAAATGCTCTTACTGAATCAGAAAATGATATATGATCATAATAATTAACAATATTTTCTTTTCCATAAAGTTTATTGTAAAATAATATTTCTTTTTTATTCAGCGATTTAATTAGTACATATGATGAGCTTTTAATTTTTTTATGTATGGGTACAAATGACATTTGATTATGAGAAAAAAAGGAGGGTTTTAAAATTATATTTTTTTTTTTTAATTTAATTTTTTTATTATAAAATAAAAGTATTAAAATTTTAGTAATTGATTTTATTTTTGATAATTGCTTATTTAAATGAAACAATATTTTATGAAAAATAAGCTTATAGATTTCTTTAGAAAAAATAATTTTTGAATTAATTTTTTTTTTGTAAAATTTTCTAATCGATTTTTCAAAAAGTAAATTGTAAATATATGGATACATATAATAAAAAAATTCTCCATATTCTTTTTTTACATTTAATTGACTTACGTTTTTACAAAGAATTTCTTTTCTATTAAGGTTCACTGTATTAAAGAGAACACTTTTTTTTAAGTAATCTTTAATCATTAATGGCTAATACTTTTGTAAATTTTTTAAACTAGAGTTAATCTTTCAATAATATATAGAGTATCATATTTTTATAATGTTAAATATAATTAACATATATACTATTTAAATTAATGAAAATAAAAGTTTTCAAAAAAAAAATGCCTTTTTTTTTTAAATTTTTTGAAATACTTAATAAATTCTTTCCAACATTAATTATATTTTTTTCAGCATTATCATTTTTGTTTTTAGTTAAAAATTTCACTGCTTTTGAACAAAATACACATACATTTATACCAGGACTTGAATTTCTTAATGACAAAAATATTTCAGATTTTTATACTCTGTCAATATTAAATAGTCCTAAGATAACAACTATATATGTAATCAATTTTTTATTCTCTGACTGGTATTATGGAACTTATTTTTTTAAAGTTTTGTTAAATATAAATATCTACCTAGCTATTTGGTTTTTATTACTTTCAACTATTAAATATCACCTTGAAAGTGAGAATATCAGAATTGATAATAAAATATTTTTAATATTAATTGTTTCATTCGTTTTATTAACAATGGGGTTGTTAAAAAAATTTCAAGGACCAGGATCTGCAAATGGTCCATTAGGATATGGAAGTATACAATATTTATCTGATTTTAATGAAATGAACCTTTCATTTGTTTTTGGTGTCTATGGCATTATAGCTGCTTTAGAAAAGAAAAGAATTTTGAACTTTCTCACAATTATAATTATTTCAACTTCAACAATAATTCATCCATCAATGGGATTAAATAACTTAATCTTATTAATTATATTGTATTCCAAAAAAATTGATTTTAACTATATCAAACAAATATCGTTTTTATTTATAACAACTATACTAGTTCCTGCAATTTTTTTAAAAATACTATCATCCCCTGATCCATTGTTGGGAGGTAAAGATTTTTTTGACATATATGTAAAGTATAGACACCCTCATCATTATTTAGTTTCAGATAAATTATTTAATATTAACTTTCATTCATTTTTAATGTGGCTATGTTTTTTTATAGTAATGTTGATTTTTTCTTATAAATAT
>MDTB01147491.1_pt1 | contig 13093 bp, 14 predicted proteins | sample 811161 | NCBI WGS metagenome assembly MDTB01 (sample SAMN05326650, study PRJNA326480) | marine metagenome | isolation source: seawater | place: Mediterranean Sea | collected 2009 | reverse complement strand
TAAAGGATTTCAATAAATTTTTGCAGGATATTTCGATTTCTCGAAAACTGCGAAATTTAATGCGTACTTTCAAGAAACAACCGAAATCTATTATTATTCTGGCTTCTGAGGTCGACATACCTCCAGAATTAGCCGATTTGATTACTGTAGTTGAGTTTTCTCTTCCTAATGCCATTGAAATTAGGAATGAGTTAATTCGTTTATTCGATACTTTGAAACAACCTTTTGAGGAGGATTCGTTAGATCTTCTTGTTCGTTCTTGCCAGGGGCTATCTCTTGAGCGAATTCGAAGAGCATTATCAAAATCGATTGCCCAATATTCTACAATTGATAATAGAACAATAGATCTTATTCTTAATGAGAAGCGCCAAATTATAGGTCAGACACAAATTCTCGAATTTCAAACCACAACGGTTAAGTTTGACGATATTGGTGGTTTAGAAAATTTAAAATTTTGGTTAACAAGCCGAAAGGAGTCTTTTACTAAAAAAGCTCAAGTTTACGGTTTACCGGCGCCACGAGGGCTTTTACTTGCAGGAATGCAAGGAACCGGAAAATCCTTGACTGCTAAAGCTATTGCTAATGATTGGAAATTACCACTTTTAAGATTAGATATTGGTCGTTTGTTTGGTGGTATTGTGGGTGAGTCAGAAGGTCGGGTTCGACAAATGTGTCAAATTGCCGAAGCTTTGGCTCCTTGTGTCCTATGGATTGATGAAATAGATAAAGCATTTTCAGATTCACAAAATCGAGGTGATAATGGAACGTCTAGTAGAGTACTTGGTACATTTATTACTTGGTTATCTGAAAAGACTTCATCGGTATTTGTCGTTGCGACAGCTAATAATTTTTATCAATTACCGCTGGAAATTTTAAGAAAAGGTCGTTTTGATGAGATCTTTTTTGTAAATTTACCCTCTACGGAAGAAAGAATTCAGATCTTTAATGTTTTCTTAACAAGATTAAGACCAGAAAATTGTACAAATTTTGACGTAAAGCTATTGAGTTCTAAATCACAGGGATTTTCTGGTGCAGAAATTGAGCAAGCCATTGTGGAAGGTATGTTTAAGGCTTTTAATGAAAAGCGTGAGTTTACAACTGCAGATATCGTTTATGGTCTAAGCCAGATAATTCCTTTATCTCGTTTGGATCCTGACCGTAGTCAAAAATTACAGAATTGGGCATTATCCGGTCGTGTTCGGTTAGCTTCTGACTCGGTTTAAATATTTCAAGTCTCGTTTTGTAAAGATTTTAAATTTAAAATCTTTACAAAACGAGTTTTAATTCATATGCTATAAGTATATTAAATTAGTCTGAAAGGATAATAATTATGTCACGTTATCGTGGTCCAAAATTACGTATTATACGTAAATTAGGTGATTTACCTGGATTTACGTCAAAAACGACGGAACGTTTATTCCCACCAGGTCAACATGGTCCTGGAAAAGCTGGCCGTAAGAGTTCGCTTTCCGAGTATGGTATTCGTTTACAAGAAAAGCAAAAATTACGCTATAACTATGGTATTTCTGAAAAACAGTTACTGAGTTATGTAAAGGAAGCTCGTCGTCTACCAGGTGCAACAGGATCCATCTTATTACAGATTTTAGAAATGCGCCTAGATAATATTGTTTATCGTTTAGGTTTTGCTCCTACTATTTCTGCAGCAAGACAAATCGTTTCACATGGTCATATTACTGTTAATGGAAAAAAGGTTAATGTTGCCAGTTTCCAATGTAAGCCGAAAGACTTAATTGCTGTTCGTGAGAAGAAGGGTTCGCAAAGTTTAGCAAAAGCTAATGTAGAGAATGTTGATTTTCGTGCTGTACCTCCTCATTTAGAGTTAGATCGTGATAATTTGAAAGGGAATGTTCTTTCAGTAGCAAATCGTGATAGCGTAGATCTTAAAGTGAATGAACTTCTAATTGTTGAGTTCTATTCTCGTAAATAAAATATTTCAATTTCAAAATTTATTAAAATTTTGAAATTGATTTTTTTTTCAAAAAATTTAAACAAAAAATTTATCCTTTTGATGGTATATTATCAATGAGGCTGTATTAATAATTTATTATTTAAGACAGCCACAATTGCAAAACTATTTTTATATTGCCTTAATCCTAAGGAGGAATTCATGTCTCAATCTGTATCAGAACGTACACGAATTAAGAGCGAACGTTACGAATCAGGTGTAATCCCTTACGCTAAAATGGGCTACTGGGATGCTACTTACACTGTAAAAGCTACTGATGTACTTGCACTATTCCGTATTACACCACAACCAGGTGTAGACCCTGTAGAAGCAACTGCTGCTGTAGCAGGTGAGTCTTCAACTGCAACATGGACTGTTGTATGGACTGACCTACTTACTGCTTGTGATGTATACCGTGCTAAAGCATACCGTGTAGATCCAGTACCAAACACTCCGGATCAATTCTTCGGTTACATTGCGTACGAAGTTGACCTATTTGAAGAAGGTTCTCTAGCTAACCTTACAGCTTCAATTATTGGTAACGTATTTGGTTTCAAGGCTGTTAAGGCTCTTCGTCTAGAAGATATGCGTATTCCTTACGCTTACCTTAAGACATTCCAAGGTCCAGCTACTGGTGTAGTTGTAGAGCGTGAGCGTCTAAACAACTTCGGTCGTCCTCTACTAGGTGCTACAGTAAAGCCTAAGCTAGGTCTTTCTGGTCGTAACTATGGTCGTGTAGTATACGAAGGTCTTAAAGGTGGTCTAGACTTCCTTAAGGATGATGAGAACATTAACTCACAACCATTCATGCGTTGGAGAGAGCGTTTCCTTTACGTACAAGAAGGTATTGTTCGTGCATCTGCAACATCTGGTGAGGTTAAGGGTTCTTACCTTAACGTAACAGCTGGTACTATGGAAGATGTATACGAGCGTTGTGAGTATGCTAAAGAAATCGGTACTATCGTAGTTATGATTGACCTTGTAATGGGTTATACTGCTATTCAATCTGCGGCTATCTGGGCTCGTAAGAACGATATGCTTCTTCACCTTCACCGTGCTGGTAACTCAACTTACGCACGTCAAAAGAACCACGGTATTAACTTCCGTGTTATCTGTAAGTGGATGCGTATGGCTGGTGTAGACCACATTCACGCAGGTACTGTAGTAGGTAAGCTTGAAGGTGATCCACTAATGGTTAAAGGTTTCTACCACACTCTACTTGACTGTAAGTCTGATGTAAACCTACCTCAAGGTCTATTCTTCGCTCAAGATTGGGCTGCACTACGTAAGTGTATGCCAGTAGCATCTGGTGGTATCCACTGTGGTCAAATGCACATGCTACTTAACTACCTTGGTGATGACGTAGTTCTACAATTCGGTGGTGGTACAATTGGTCACCCGGATGGTATCCAAGCTGGTGCAACTGCAAACCGTGTAGCTCTAGAAGCTATGGTTCTTGCACGTAACGAAGGTCGTGATTACCTTGGTGAGGGTGCTGAGATCCTTCAAGACGCGGCTAAGATGTGTGGTCCTCTACAAACGGCTCTTGACCTTTGGAAGGGTATTTCATTCAACTACACTTCTACGGATACTGCAGACTTTGCAGAGACTCCAACTGCAAACGTATAATCTTAAGTATTTAATTTAAACTTTAAAAAGGAGTTTTGAACAGTGAGACTTACACAAGGCGCTTTTTCATTCTTACCAGATTTAACTGACGAGCAAATCAAGCTACAAGTTGAATACGCAATTTCTAAGGGTTGGGCTATCTCTGTTGAGTGGACAGATGATCCGCACCCACGTAACGTATACTGGGAACTATGGGGTCTACCTCTTTTCGATATTAAAGATGTAGCAGCTGTAATGTTCGAGGTTGCTGAATGCCGTAAGGCTAACCCAACTGGTTACATCAAGCTAAACGGTTTCGACGCTGGTCGTGGTACTGAGAGTTGTGTACTTTCATTCATCATCCAACGTCCTACTTACGAGCCAGGTTTCTACACACAACGTACTGAAATCGCTGGTCGTATGGTTCGTTACACAATCCAATCTTACGCTGTACAAGGTAAGCCAGTAGGCGAGCGTTACTAATTTTTTAGTAGTACATTAAGATTAAAGTAGAAGAAGCTGCGATTTTTATCGCAGCTTCTTTTTTTACAACTAAAATAAATAAAAATTCTAATAAAATGGAAGATATCGTAAGAGCTCCTGATTATACTGTGATTAATCTACAAGAGGAGTACGACAAAACAGAAATTCAAAAAATTATTGATAACTTAGAGGCGGATCTAGTAGGTTTAATTCCTGTAAAGAATCGTATTCGTGAGATTGCTGCACTTCTTTTAGTGGATCGTTTACGTAAAAATCTTGGTCTAATGTCTAGTAGTCCAGGTTTACATATGTCTTTTACAGGTAGTCCAGGTACTGGTAAGACAACTGTTGGTTTAAAGATGGCAGATATTCTTTTCAAGCTGGGTTACATCAGAAAGGGTCACCTATTAACGGTAACTCGTGATGACTTAGTTGGTCAATACATTGGTCATACAGCGCCAAAAACTAAGGAAGTTCTAAAGAAGGCTATGGGTGGTGTACTCTTCATTGATGAAGCATATTACCTTTATAAGCCAGATAATGAGCGTGACTATGGTTCAGAAGCAATTGAGATCTTATTACAGGTAATGGAAAACCAAAGAGAGGACCTAGTTGTTATCTTAGCAGGTTATAAAGAACGTATGGATATCTTCTATGAGTCAAACCCTGGTTTAGCTTCACGTATCGCAAACCACGTTCATTTCCCTGACTATAGTGCTGAGGAATTACTAAAAATCTCGAAAATGATGCTTGAGGAGCAACAATACAAGTTCTCACCTGAAGCCGAGGCTGTATTCCTTGACTATATTAAGCTACGTATGGATCAGCCACTTTTTGCAAATGCGCGTAGTGTAAAGAATGCTCTAGACCGTGCTCGTATGCGTCAAGCTAACCGCATTTTTGAACTAGGTGACAGGGCTTTAACAAAAGTTGATTTAGTTACACTTGTACCGGATGATATCCTACAAAGTCGTCTTTTTGCGCCAGCTCAATAATTTTTTAATTTAATACTTTTAAAAAAACTCATTCGTTGATACCATGTTACATATTAATGTTTTAGAAAAATAAATATTTAAAATGGCGAAACAGAGTATGCTTCAACGTGAAGTAAAACGTTTAAAGCTTGTTTCTAAGTATTCTCAAAAGAGAAAGAAATTCTTGAGTGAAGTAAAAGAAACACAAACTTTAGATGACATTTTTGTAGTACAAAAGAAATTACAACGTTTACCAGCGAATAGTTCACCTATTCGTTTACGTAACCGTTGTTGGAAGACAGGTCGTAGCCGCGGTTTTTATCGTGACTTTGGTCTATCGCGCCATGTAATACGTGAAATGGCACATGAATGTTTACTTCCAGGAATTACAAAAGCAAGTTGGTAGTTTCTGGGTAAACATTCTGATCTTTTCTCAGGAAAAGATTTATACTAATACGAAACAATAGGATTATTTACCAACATGACTGTTATTATTGATTATTTCCTTCTTTTAGGTTTTGTATTTGCTCTTTCAGCAGGTCTTTTCCTAGGTTTTAAAGCGATTGAATTAATTTAATTAAATCAAGAAGATACCTATAGGTATCTTCTTGATTTATATTTTATATTTTATATTTTTCACCCATATGAATTTTCAAACCGAATCTCAACCAAATGGTGAACGAATTCCAATGGAAAGTTTAGATGATACACTTCTTTTAAATAAAGAAATTATTGTGGGTTCACGTAGAATAAGTAATTATTTTTGGATAGTTATCTTATATATCGGTGGTTTTGGTTTTTCTCTAGCGGGTTTATCGAGTTATTTTAGCAAGAATTTAATACCATTTCGAGATTTTTCCGAATTAATTTTTATTCCTCAGGGAATTTTACTTCTTTTTTATGGTACGTTAGCCACTCTGGTTAGTACTTTTATTTTATTAACCGTCTTTTGGGATGTTGGTGGTGGTTATAATGAATATAACAAGAAGGAACAATTAGTTCGAATAGTACGAAAAGGTTTTCCTGGCAAAAATAGACAGATCTTTCTTGTTTACCCTTTCGAAGATATTAAATCGATTGAATTGGAAATCATGGAAGGTTTAAATCCAAAGCGTATTGTTTATTTATGCACAAAAGACGAGCGTAGAATACCTTTAACACCAGTACAAGAACCTTTGAAACTTTCGGTTATTGAAACACAAGCATCTAATTTAGCACAATTTTTAGGTGTTACTCTTAGTTTGAAACAGTAGATAATGGCATTTCAAAAAATTTCATGCTACTATGTATCAAGTGCGGGCATAGTTTAGTGGTAAAACCTTAGCCTTCCAAGCTAATGATGGGGGTTCGATTCCCCCTGCCCGCTTAGTTACCTTTCTTATCGATTAATCTTAATTAGTTTCATTTTCTTTTTCTATTTATTGGGCGAGGAGGGAATCGAACCCCCGACTCCGTGGTTCGTAGCCACGCGCTCTAATCCACTGAGCTACACGCCCTTTATAAGGTTATGATTATTATAGAATTTCTTTCCTAAAATGTCAAGCATTGGTTGTTTCTAAAGCTGGTGAAGGGACTTGAACCCCCGACCTACTGATTACAAATCAGTTGCTCTACCAATTGAGCTACACCAGCATTGTTTCTTAGATTATATACATCAAACCCATTTCCGTCAAGTTTATAAAGAGAGATTTGAAAAAGTCAAAGTTTGGATGTATTGATTAACATAATAACCAATATTAAGGCTGAGTAAGGTCTAAGTGTATCTTTTAGTCTAATTAAAAATTAAGAATTTGCTTATTCTTTCCTTTTTTGATAAAATACTACATTAATAAGGCTCTGTAGCTCAGTGGTTAGAGCAGGGGACTCATAAGCCCAAGGTCACAGGTTCAAATCCCGTCAGAGTCATTTATTTATGTTGCTATTTCCTAGTAAAATTAACTATACTTTTTTTGATTGAACAATTTAACAAGTAAAAATGAAATATACTTTATCTGTTTTAGTTGAGGATGAATCGGGTGTACTAAGTCGTATATCGGGTTTATTTGCACGTCGTGGTTTTAATATTGAGAGTTTAGCGGTAGGTCCCGCGGAACAACCCGGTATTTCTAGAATAACTATGGTTTTACCGGGAGATTCGAGAACAATTGAACAATTGACGAAACAGTTATATAAGTTAGTAAATGTTTTGAAAGTTCAAGATATTACAAATATTCCTACAGTTGAGCGAGGTTTAATGTTATTGAAAGTTCAAACGACAATTTCTACTCGTTCTGAAATCTTAGAAATCGCTGATATTTTTCGGGCTAAGGTTGTTGATTTAGCTTCTGATTCATTAACGTTAGAAGTAACAGGAGATCCTGGTAAGATGGCTGCTGTTGAACAATTATTATTCAAATTTGGGATTATAGAAATTGCACGAACAGGTAAGATTTCTTTAGTTCGAGAATCGTTAGTTAGTACGGAATTCTTGAGAACTAAAAATTAAATACTAAAAAAGGCACATTTAAATCTATTTAAAAATAGATTTAAATGTGCCTTTTTAAATAGGGGCAGAGGGACTTGAACCCTCACAGCCTTAATGGCCAACGGATTTTAAGTCCGTCGTGTCTACCATTCCACCATGCCCCCGTAAGTTTGCTATTAGGCGGCACCCAGATTCGAACTGGGGAATAAAGGATTTGCAATCCTCTGCCTTACCACTTGGCCATACCGCCTAATCGGACTAAAAGTAATTGTATCTTCTTTTTTTGAATAAAAAAAGACTTTAATAGAGTCTTTTTAATAAAAACCCTACTAAAGCCTTCTATATTTAGTTATAGATTACTTAGTAGTAAGTATGCAAAGCCTGCTCCACCAAAAGCACCAATAACGAAACCTCCGGTAAATTTTTCCCAGCCTTCTTGTGATTGAAGACCTTCACCCTTTGAAGATTCGCTGAATGTTGCATTTCCGTAGATAGTTAGACCTACACTAAGAATAAGAATTAGACCTACAGCTGAAAGAAATCCTGCAAGTAGACCAACATCTGAATTACGTAGTGGTCCCAGTTTCGTAAATGGACCTACAAAGAAATATCCATGTGCCATACCAATCTCCAGACCTCTTAGAACAGAAGATAATCCTGGTCTATAAGCAGGTAAATTACCAAGAATAGCTTTTGTCGCCGCAGAAGTTGTTATCGGTGTTGATAAATGCCCGACGAACGGGTCATTTTTGTATGGTTTAACGAAGTTTGCCATAATAAAAAATTTCGTTTTAGATTTATAGAACTTATTATATTACAAAATTCGTAAAATTTTCACGATTAAAGTAATTGATTACCTCGGCGATATTGTAAGAATGCTGCAACGAATAAACCAATTAACGTTACAGGGATCATACCTAATACAATTCCGAAAAGAAATGGTTCGATCATAATTAATTTGTATAGATTATATATTACTTATTAGTACAATTTATTATAACAAATTTCTTGCAAAAAGAAAAATTTTCTTTATAGTTTAAAGCGGGACTGACGAGACTCGAACTCGCAACTTCCGCCGTGACAGGGCGGTGCTCTAACCAATTGAACTACAATCCCAAATACCCTTTAATCGTACAATATAACAGTTAAGTTGTCAATAGGAGAGAAAGGGATTCGAACCCTCGGTATCATTAAGTTGATACAACAGATTAGCAATCTGCCGCTTTCGACCACTCAGCCATCTCTCCACTTATTGTACTTCTTTAATACTAGCAAAAAAATTTTAAGATATCAATTGCTTTTGTGTGTCTATAATAAATGTGTGACACTTAAATAAAAAAAATTTAACGATTAACGAAATTATGATAACTATTTTGGTTTCTAAGTTACCAGATGCATACATGGTGTTTAGCCCAATTGTTGATGTTTTACCAGCAATTCCGTTCTTCTTCTTACTACTTGCTTTTGTTTGGCAAGCATCTGTAGGTTTTAGATAATACGCTTTGTATCATTATCTCCGTTTACTGAATATATTTTGTGCACAATAGTTTTAATTAAAAGTATTTAAAAAAATTTTATGTCAGGTGGTTCTACTGGAGAACGTCCGTTCTCAGATATTATTACAAGTGTTCGTTATTGGATTATTCACAGTATCACTATTCCGTCTTTATTTGTATCAGGTTTCCTATTCATTGCGACTGGCCTAGCTTATGATGTTTTTGGTACTCCACGTCCAAATGAATACTTTACGCAAGATCGTCCACAAGTTCCTTTAGTTAATGATCGTTTCAGTGCAAAGGCTGAATTAGAAGATTTAACGAAAGGTTTATAGTAATTAGTAATAGGATAATTCGATGTCAAACAATAATTCAAACCCAATTGCCTACCCAATTTTTACGTTTCGTTGGTTAACTATTCATGCTTTAGCCGTTCCTACAGTTTTCTTCTTAGGAGCAATTACATCTATGCAATTTATTCAACGATAGGAGTTTAATTTTATGTCAGGCCCAAATCCAAATAGACAACCAGTTGAGTTAAACCGTACATCCCTTTACTGGGGTCTTCTTCTAATCTTCGTATTAGCGGTTTTATTCTCAAGTTATTTCTTTAATTAATTTATAATATAGGAGAAATGTTATGGCAGGTACAGGTCGAGTTCCTCTTTGGTTAGTAGCCCTTGTGGGTGGACTAGCTGCTCTTGGTGTACTAGCCGTATTTATTTACGGTTCGTATTCTGGTTTAGGTTCATCACTTTAATTTGATAATTTTTTTGTAAATCCTTTGATTTTTAATGCATACGATAGTAGAACTTTACAGTTAACTTCTGTTAACCTCTTTTAATTTTTCGTTTTTATGGCTATTCTATAATAAAAACATTCACATTATGTATATATTTTGGGAAAATGTAGCACGCTTTCCCCGCTTTTTCGTAACAAGTGTTAGTGGTTTAATTATTATAATAATTTCTCCGTTTTTAAAACTTGCTAAAAAGAATTTGGCCAGTCAAATTTTTTTAATATTATTTGTTTTAATATTCGCTTGTTTTTTAATTTTTATTTTGCAAGCGATGTTAGATGTGTAAATTAAAATTTTTTATAAGAAGATATGTTATTTGAAACAACAAGAATTTCAAAAAAAACAGGAGCGTTTGCTCTTTTGGACAGTTTAATAAGAAATGGGACAAAATATATTTTTGGTTATCCTGGTGGAGCCATTTTACCCATTTATGATGAATTATACCTATGGGAACGCCAGAATTTGATTAAGCATATTTTAGCCCGCCATGAACAAGGTGCTGTTCATGCCGCTGATGCGTATGCACGCTCTACCGGAGATGTAGGAGTTTGTTTTGCAACTTCTGGCCCTGGAGCAACGAATTTAGTTACGGGTATAGCTACGGCACAGATGGACTCGATACCATTAGTTATTATTACGGGACAGGTTGGTCGAGCTTTTATCGGTACAGACGCTTTTCAAGAAACGGATATCTTCGGAATTACGCTACCCATTGTAAAGCATTCGTATGTTGTTCGTGATCCTAGAAAAATGTCTTATATTATTTCAGAGGCTTTTTATCTTGCTCAGAATGGGCGTCCCGGTCCAGTTTTGGTCGATATACCTAAAGATGTTGGTTTAGAAGAATTCGATGATTATTTACCAGATAAGCCGAAATTTGTATTTAAGCAAAAGGGCTATCGTTTTCAATACAAGACACGACGTAGCCAAATAAAGAAGGTTTTACAATATATAAAACAGGCTTCGCAGCCACTTTTATACGTTGGAGGAGGCGCAATTACAGCAAATGCTGAATTAGAACTTAAGAGCTTAGCTCAGTTTTTCCAAATTCCGGTAACAACGACACTTATGGGGAAAGGAGCTTTTGAAGATCAAGATCAATTAGCTCTTGGAATGCTTGGGATGCATGGCACGGCTTATGCTAATTTCTCAGTAAGTGAATGCGATTTATTATTAGCTGTAGGGGCACGCTTTGATGATCGAGTTACGGGTAAATTAGATGATTTTGCTTGCCATGCTCAAGTTATTCATATTGATATTGATCCAGCGGAAATAAGTAAGAATCGAATTCCTCAGATTTCTTTGGTTGGAGATGTAAAGGTTATATTACAAGAATTATTAAAAGAACAGCTTTATGAATCTGATTTTGATTTAGCTCAAACAGATCCATGGAGAAAACGAATTTCACGTTGGAAGCAGACCTATCCATTGATTGTTCCGTCTAATGAGAATTCTTTATCTCCTCAGAAGGTTATTTCTTTAGTTAATCTTTTTAAAAAAGATGCTTTCTTTACAACTGATGTAGGACAACATCAAATGTGGTCCGCACAATTTTTAAATTGTGAACCTCGTCATTGGGCATCAAGTGCGGGTCTCGGTACAATGGGATTTGGTTTACCTGCTGCAATAGGTATTCAAGTTGCCTTTCCAAACGAGAGTGTTGTCTGTATTACGGGAGATTCAAGTTTCCAAATGAATATACAAGAATTAGGTACTATTGCACAGTATGATTTACCGATTAAGATTGTAATTGTTAATAATCATTGGCAAGGTATGGTAAGACAATGGCAACAATCGTTCTATGGTGAGCGATATTCGCATTCTAACATGGAGAAGGGAGCCCCTAATTTTTCTTTAGTTGCGGAATCATATGGTATTAAAGGTGTAAAGCTAGCAAAAACAGAAACTTTTGAAGAAGATTTTTTACAAGCTCTATCTTTGCCAGGTCCAGTTCTCATTGATGTTGTTGTAACTGAGGATGAAAATTGTTACCCAATGGTTGCACCTGGTAAGAGCAATGCTCAAATGATCGGTGTATTTAAGCGTAATGTTAAGACGGTGAGCTATATCACCGAATAAAGCAAGAAGGCCTACGATGATTTAAATCATCGTAGGCCTTCTTGCTTTATTTTAAAATTAATAGGCCGAGTTGGATTTGAACCAACGTAGGCAACGCCAGCGGATTTACAATCCGCCCCCTTTAACCCCTCGGGCATCGACCCCTATAACATACTTAAATATATCATAAAATAGGAAAAAAACAATGTTAAATGTTAAATTAGGTTTGTTTTCTTATTTTATGGAGAAGGAGAAGCAATCCCAGAAGTAGGTTTGAGTTATCAAGGCGTAAGGCAAAGTAGTCGGTCGTTGTAGACAATAACCGTTATTATTGGAGAATTTTCTAATTTTGTTTGTTTTAGTAGAATCTTTAATAAATTTGTGGAGAATAGATTCTTCTTCCAACATATCTTTAGTTTTATTTTTACTATTAAAAGCGGGTAACGCGATTCGAACGCGCGGCATCGACCTTGGCAAGGTCGCGCTCTACCACTGAGCTATACCCGCATGTATTATATATTATATAATATCAATTTGGGGTCATAAAAACAAGCTTAAATTTTAGTAAATTTTAAAAAAATAAAAATTTAAACTTTTATTGGCATTTAGGGTATTTTCTCTTATAATAATAATTAACAGAAAAAATTCTGGGAAGTAAACTTTATTATTATTATTTAAACAAAGGAAATATTAAAATGACTGCAACTCTAGAAAGACGCGAAAGCATCAGCCTATGGGAGCGTTTCTGCTCTTGGATCACATCAACTGAGAACCGCCTATACATTGGTTGGTTTGGTGTTCTTATGATCCCTACACTACTAACTGCAACTTCTTGCTACATCATCGCATTTATCGCTGCTCCACCAGTTGATATCGATGGTATCCGTGAGCCAGTAGCTGGTTCATTAATGTACGGTAACAACATCATCTCAGGTGCTGTTATTCCTTCATCAAACGCTATTGGTGTTCACTTCTACCCTGTATGGGAAGCTGCGTCTGTAGACGAGTGGCTATACAACGGTGGTCCTTACCAACTAGTTGTTCTACACTTCCTACTAGGTGTTTACACTTACATGGGTCGTGAGTGGGAGCTTTCTTACCGTCTAGGTATGCGTCCATGGATCTTCGTAGCATTCTCTGCTCCAGTAGCAGCAGCATCAGCTGTATTCCTTGTATACCCAATCGGTCAAGGTTCATTCTCTGATGGTATGCCTCTAGGTATCTCTGGTACTTTCAACTTCATGC
>MDTB01112467.1_pt1 | contig 13093 bp, 7 predicted proteins | sample 811161 | NCBI WGS metagenome assembly MDTB01 (sample SAMN05326650, study PRJNA326480) | marine metagenome | isolation source: seawater | place: Mediterranean Sea | collected 2009 | reverse complement strand
TGCCGCATCGGCAACATCAGCACTGCTCGCATCAGAACTTGTGGCATCGGCACTTGTGGCATCGGCACTTGTGGCATCGGCACTTGTGGCATCGGCACTTGTGGCGTCGGCACTTGTCGCTTCCGCTGCAACTGCTGCGTTATCGGATGCTTCCGCACCGGCCTCTGCTGCCGCTGCAGGCTTCTTGCGGCTCCGCCTGGGGCGTTTCGGTTTCGCCTCAGCCGCATCCTCTGCGGCGGCCTCCGGGCTTGCTTCCGGCGGTAGCTCGGCGGTGGCCTCCGCCTCGCTTGTTCCAGATTGCTCGGTCGCGTCGGCATTGCTTTCACGGCTTGCTTTGCGACGCCGCCGTTGGCGTTTTGGTTTTGTTACCTCGCCTTCACCTTCAGCCGGCGACGCTTCTGCCGTTACGGCCGGCACCTGCGCCGCGTTTTCGGCCGCTGACGGCAGGTCTTCAGACCGGCTATCAGCGCTGTCCGCCGCTGCCGCATCGCTTGTGAGCGGCGCATCACCTGCAGCGCTCTCGCCCGCCGCCTCAGTGGCAACAGCTGCCCCCTCCTCGGACCGGCCACGACGGCGGCCACCCCGGCGACCACGGCGACGGCGGCGACGGTTGCCGCCTTCTTCTTCCGCCACAGGTTCGGTTTCAACGGCCGGATTTTCCGCGCTCTGCACCTCTTCTTCGCTTACCTCAACGGCGGCCTCTTCGCCGCGGCCCTCGCGGCGTTTATCACTGCGCCGGCCGCCACGGCGGCGACGGCGGCCACGGCGTTCTTCTTCGTCACTGTCACCGACAGGGGCCTCGGCCGGCTCAAAATCAACATCAATGGCCAGCTGTTCAGCAACCTCCCGGCGCACGGCGTCACTTTGCGGGTGGCGCCGCTCAACCCTAAATTCCGGCGGTGTCAGACTGTCATCGCTTTCAAGGAAAACTTTGAACTGGTAGCGGGCCTCAATATCAGCCAGTGCCGACCGCTTTTGATTGAGGATATAAAGTGCCACAGGCGATGCCATGTAAAAGGCCGCCTCGGCAGCTTTCCGGCGAATGCCTTCCTCTTCAATGGCGCGCAGAATATGCAGGGCGGTTGATTCCGTTGAGCGCACATGACCGCTGCCATTGCAATGCGGACAAACCTGCGTCGAGGCTTCAAACAAACTTGGCCGCAACCGCTGGCGTGACATCTCCATCAACCCAAAATGGCTGATCCGGCCAAGTTGGATGCGGGCGCGATCATTGCGCATCGCATCTTTCATTCGCCGCTCAACGGCATTCTGGTTGCGGCGCTCCTCCATGTCGATGAAGTCAATGACCACAAGCCCTGCAAGATCACGCAGGCGGAGTTGGCGGGCCACCTCTGCGGCGGCTTCAAGATTGGTTTTAAGCGCTGTTTCTTCGATGTTACGTTCGCGGGTTGAGCGCCCGGAGTTAACGTCAATGGCGACCAAAGCCTCGGTCTGGTTAATCACCAGATAGCCGCCGGAACGTAAGCGAACAATCGGGTTATGGATGGCGTCAAGCTGCGATTCAACCTGATGGCGTTGGAACAACGGCACGCCGCCATCACGATAAGGTTGCACCTTCTTGGCGTGGCTCGGCATCAGCATGCGCATAAACGTTTTCGCCGCTTTGTAGCCGCCTTCACCTTCGACCACGACTTCATCAATATCGCGGCTGTAAAGATCACGAACCGACCGTTTAATCAGGCTTGCTTCTTCGTGCACCAAAGCCGGCGCTTGCGATACCAACGTATCCTCGCGGACCTGGTTCCATAAGCGCAGCAGATATTCATAGTCACGCTTAATTTCAGCTTTTGTTCGCTCACTGCCTGCGGTGCGCACAATCACTGCCATCTCGGCAGGGACTTCAAACTCGCTCACAATCGCTTTCAGTCGTTTGCGATCGGCAGGATTGGTGATTTTACGGCTGACCCCGCCGCCGCGCGCCGTGTTGGGCATTAACACGCAATACCGACCGGCAAGCGACAGATAAGTGGTCAAGGCAGCACCTTTGTTGCCGCGCTCCTCTTTGACCACTTGCACCAACATGATTTGCCGGCGGGTAACAACCTCTTGGATCTTATAGCGACGCCCCATATTGCGGCGGCGTGGCGGCAATTCTTCGGATGAGTCACCACCGACCGCATCCAGCTTTGGTGCCTCGCCCTCAACCATTTGAATTTCTCCAAATGGTTCGGCCGGCTCCGCATCATCGGCACTTGGCGCGGCATCGACGATCACGTCATCGGCCGGTTGGCCAGCGCCTTCCGCCATCGCTTGCTCGCCGCCATCGGCGTCATCATTTTGATCGGTGTTTTGAGGCTCGCCGTCATCATTTTCCTGATCGCCGGCTGCGGCCTCCTCGGCCAGCAATGCTTCGCGGTCTTCAACCGGAATCCGATAATAATCAGGATGAATTTCGTTGAACGCTAAAAACCCATGCCGGTTGCCGCCATATTCAACGAACGCAGCCTGCAAGGATGGCTCTACCCGGGTCACGCGGGCCAGATAAATATTGCCTTTAAGCTGCTGCTTTAGGCTATTTTCGTAATCAAAGTCTTCAAGTCGGTTTTCGTCCATCACCACCACGCTGGTTTCTTCCGCATGGCTCGAATCGATCAGCATACGCTTGGTCATTCTTGATCTTCTCCATGATCCTCCAACTGCGGCCTGTGGCGGTGAGTCGCGATCTTGCCTGATGGCGCACGCGCGCCGCGCAAAAGTCGGGAGTTGAGGAAATGTTTTCTGGTTTACACCGCGCATTCAACAGTGAAGCGCGGTTGCGCAATCGGTCCGGCGACGTGCACCCGAGCGGGGCGCGTGCAGGGTTCCCCATGGCCATGGCATAACGCGCTTGCGTCAAACCGATTGCCACCAGGTCACTCGCTGTTAATCGCATACCGTGCGTCTTTCTCATTTCTGATACATATGTCGTAGACACCGAGAGCATGCTTATGTTCCCGGTTTGTGAGCGCGCCGTAGGGGCGAAACAAACTTCTGCATCACAGGCGATTCCACGTTCACAGGGTACAGACTTCTATCAATTAAAACAATAGATTAATAAATCCCTCCTGAGTGCCCGTGATCGACACGATTTCTTAACTTTTTTAAAGCAAAATAAAAAGACTCCGGCTTAAGCAATTGTTTTTCGACAATATCTTGCCATGAAAATTATTTTTGCGTAGATTAGTCCGCAGAGTGTTTTTTGAGGACTGGCAGCGTCGCATGAACCCAATGGCACAGCGACTTTCCGCACAGAAGCAGCCGCTCACGCTGATTAATCGCTTGTGCGTAATGTTTGGGCTTATTTTATGTTACGCCCTGCTGCATGGCAGCGCGATTGCCGGCGTTCAGCATGGCAGCACAACTGCCGGTGCACATGTTGAGAATATTCGTGCCGGTCAACACCCCGACAAAATCCGCTTGGTATTAGATCTAAATGCTGCGGTGCCGTTTGAAACCTTCACATTGGCCAACCCATATCGAATCGTTGTCGATCTTGGCGAAGTGTCTTGGCCTAAAATGACTAAGAAAACCCTCTCCGTCGACGGCATTAACGGCTTTCGCTTCGGCTTGTTCAAAGCCGGCACATCGCGGCTTGTGGTTGACCTCAAAAATCCAATGAGCGTCGCCCAAACCTTGATGTTAGCGCCGTCGGCATCGACACCTTTGCATCGCTTGGTGATTGATTTAAAGCCCGTCAGCCGGTCAGCTTATATGGCCCAGACCAATGCCTCACAGCAGCGCCGACTTGCCAAAATGGCAAACAGCGAGCGCACCGCATTAGTGCCACGCCCGCGTGTGTCACCGCCGAGTACAGTTCCCGCAGACCGGGTGAAAACAATTATTCTCGATCCCGGCCATGGCGGCGTTGACCCTGGCGCCATCGGGGTCAGCGGCGTGCATGAAAAAACCATTGTTTTGTCCATGGCACATGAATTGAAATCCGTATTAGAGCGCAGCGGTCGCTATCGTGTGCGGTTGACCCGGCATCGTGATGTGTCCTTAAGACTGCGGCAACGAATCGCCTTGGCCCGCGCAGCCGGCGGTGACCTATTCATCTCGATCCATGCCGACAGCTTAGCCGACCCTCAGCATCGCGGTGCCTCTGTTTACACCTTGTCCGAACGTGCCTCGGACAAAGAAGCGGCACAATTAGCCGCACAGGAAAATAAATCAGACATTATTGCCGGGATGGACTTCACCGAGGAAACTGCCGAGGTAGCAAATATTCTGATTGATCTGGCGCAGCGCGAGACGATGAATCATTCGGCACGCTTTGCCGGTACTTTGGTGCAAGAACTCAGACGCGATATCAAGACACAGCGGCGCAGTCACAGGTTTGCCGGGTTCGCGGTCTTAAAAGCACCTGATATCCCGTCGGTTTTGGTTGAGCTTGGTTATCTGTCCAATCGGACCGATGAGAAGCTGCTGCAAAACCGGGCCCATCGCCGAAAAATCGCCAAAGCGATCCACCGCAGCATTGACCGCTTCTTCGGTGTCAAAACTCGGATTGCACAGAATTAAGGCCAACAATGTGCGGCGTCATCGCCGGCGCATTGCAAAACCGCTTATAAAGACCATAATTCGACCATAATTTAAGCATATCTGATAGCCTGCGGACGGGGATAGGATCGCAGGCGATTTTTTCGTTAACGGTCTAGGGCCGGGGCCGGCGACCAGAGTAACGGACATACAAGGTGGTGATCATAGCGTAATGCGTTGGCTGTTTTATCTTTTGACGACATTTTTGATGCTTTCAATCATCGCTGTCGCGGCTGGGCTGTACGGTTTCTATCATTATGGCCGGGACCTGCCGGCGTACCGCCATTTGGCGACCTATGAGCCGCCGGTTGTCAGTCGCGTGCATGCGGCCGATGGCCGTCTGCTGGCCGAATATGCCCGTGAAAAACGTATTTTTGTGCCCATCGAAGCGATGCCGAAGCTGGTCATCAAGGCTTTTCTCTCTGCTGAAGATAAACGCTTTTACAGTCACTTCGGCATTGACGTCTTCGGCCTGACCCGTGCGGTGGTGAGCAATGTTCAGGCGCTTGGTTCAGGACGGCGCTTGGTGGGTGCATCGACCATTACCCAACAAGTTGCAAAAAATTTCTTGCTGACCAATGAGGTCTCGATCACCCGCAAAGCCAAAGAAGCTATCCTAGCACTGCGCATCGAACGGACCCTCGGCAAAGACCGCATTTTAGAGCTGTACCTTAATCAAATTTACCTCGGCAACCGATCCTATGGCGTCGCCGCCGCCGCATTGAACTATTTCAACAAATCATTGGATGACCTATCGGTCGCGGAAGTCGCCTATCTTGCGGCCTTACCCAAAGGGCCAAGCAATTACCACCCAAGCCGCCGACGGGCAGCGGCGGTTGCGCGCCGCAATTGGGTTATTGCGCGGATGCAGGACAATGGTTTCATCGACCAAAAGCGCGCCGCGCTGGCCCGCCAAACGCCTTTAGAAGTTCGTAACCGCACCGCCGGTGATAGCACCACTGCAGCGTTTTTTGCCGAAGAAGTTCGCCGGGAACTGGTAAGCCGGTTTGGCGAAAACGGCCTTTACGGCGGTGGTTTATCGGTCCATGCAACCCTAGACCCAAAACTTCAAACCATCGCCGATACTGCCCTGCGCAGCGGTTTGGAATATTATGATCGCCGCCACGGCTGGCGCGGCCCGATAACCAATTTAGCGGAGGCCGATAATTGGCGGCCGCGTTTTGCTAAGTTAAAAAAACCTGCCGGTGCACCGGCAAGCTGGAAATTGGCAATGATTGCGGCGGTCGCCGATGATGGCTTGGTGCTCAATTTCGCAACCGGTGACGTCGGTAATATTCCCCTGGCAGAACTGCGCTGGGCACGACCTTGGAAAAAGCACCAGAAACGCGGCAAAAAGATCTCCCATCCGAAACAAGTGGCAACGCGCGGCGATGTGATTCTGGTTGAGCCGGCAACCGAAAATGAAAAAGGCGAAGCCTATCCGGCCGGCACCTATGGCTTGCGTCAAATTCCCGATGTCAACGGCGCGATCGTCGCCCTTGACCCGCATACCGGCCGGATTTGGGCAATGAGCGGCGGTTATTCAGCGAAGCGAAGTACCTTTAACCGCGCCACGCAGGCGCGCCGGCAACCTGGCTCGGCATTCAAACCTTTGGTTTATCTGGCCGCACTTGAACAGGGCTACACGCCTGCGACGCGCATTCTGGATGCCCCTTTCGTGATTGATCAGGGACCTGGCCTCGGTAAATGGAAGCCGGCGAACTATACCAAGAAATTTTATGGCCCGACGCCGATGCGCACCGGCATCGAAAAGTCACGGAACCTGATGACCGTGCGGTTGGCGCAAACAATTGGTATGGAACGGGTGCAAGAAGTCGCCGCACGTTTTAATATCGACAAAAACCTTCCCCCCCGGCTGTCAATGTCGCTTGGCGCCGGTGAGACCACTTTGCTGCGGCTGGTCGCTGCTTATGCAATGCTGGTCAATGGCGGCCGAGAGATTCAGCCAAGCCTTATCGACCGGATCCAGGATCGTGGCGGACGCACGGTCTTTCGTCACGACCGCAGAGCGTGTGTGGCCTGCATCAGCAACGCTTGGTCAGGACAAACACCGCCGCCGCTGGCCGATAGCCGACCGCAAATCGCCGATCCGGCAGCCGCCTATCAAGTGGTCTCGATGTTGCGCGGCGTTGTGCAACGCGGTACCGGCGTTCGGATTGCCAAAATCGGCAAGCCCTTGGCCGGGAAAACAGGCACCTCAAATGATAATATCGACACCTGGTTCATTGGCTTTTCGCCGGATCTCGCGGTTGGCGTCTATGTGGGATTTGATATGCCGCGAACCCTTGGACCCAGCGACACCGGCTCTAATGTCGCAGCACCGATTTTCAAAACATTCATGGAACAAGCACTGGCCGATCAACCGGCGATCCCGTTCCGGCGGCCGCCAGGGGTTCGGCTGGTGCGGATCAATGCCGTTTCCGGCGCCTTAGCCGGTCCGGAGGATAAAAAAGTAATCATTGAAGCCTTTAAACCTGGGACTGAGCCGGCCGGTGAAAGCCTCATCTTAGATGGCGGCGTGGCAGCAAACTTTAGCAATCGGCGATCCGCAAGTGGCGAAGCCGTTGCCGACGGCGCATCAGGTCTGTATTAAAGCTGTGCCGACACCCTCTAAACGCCGCTTACCGGAGCCGATGAATGCGCGCTGAAATCAGCCAAACCGCCGAAGAAATTAAGCAGTCCATTGAACTGCTGAGGAGGCATCTTTGACTTCGATCAAGCTCAAATACGTCTCGCTGAATTAAACGCCTTAGTGAATGACCAGGATCTTTGGAATAATCCTGAAAAGGCACAGGCTTTGCTGCGCGAGCGGACTCATCTGGAAAAAAACATTGCCGAGATAACCTCGCTGGAGAGCGAGCTGTCAGACAGTCTTGATCTCATCGAAATGGGCGAGCTCGAGGGCGACAATGATATTGTCACCGAGGCCGAAGCAAGCCTCGCGGCGCTGCATAAAATTTGCGAGAAAAAACAGATTGAAAGCCTGCTTTCCGGGGAAGCTGACGCCAATGATTGCTTCCTGGAAGTCCATGCGGGCGCGGGCGGCACCGAGGCCCAAGATTGGGCCGAGATGATGACTCGCATGTATACCCGATGGTGCGACGGCCACGGCTATAAAGTGGAATGGATCGAGGAAAGTTCAGGTGAAGAAGCTGGTTTGAAATCAGCAACCATTAAAGTTTCCGGGCATAACGCCTATGGTTGGCTGAAGACCGAAAGCGGCATCCATCGGCTGGTTCGGATCTCGCCCTATGACAGCAACGCCCGCCGCCACACCAGTTTTTCCAGTGTTTGGGTGTTTCCTGTGATTGATGACTCGATTGAGATTGAGATCGAGGATAAGGACCTGCGGGTTGATACCTACCGCGCTTCAGGCGCAGGCGGGCAGCATGTTAACCGAACCGATTCGGCGGTCCGCATTACCCATGAGCCGACCGGCATCGTGGTGCAGTGCCAAAATGACCGCTCACAACATCGGAATCGGGCGACCGCCATGAATATGCTTAAAGCCAGGCTGTATGAGCGTGAGCTGCGCCTGCGCGAGGAAGCTGCGACTGAGATCGAAGCCTCGAAATCAGATATCGGCTGGGGCCACCAGTTGCGCTCTTACGTTTTGCAGCCATACCAAATGGTGAAAGACGTTCGCACCAATGTTGAGACCTCCGATACCCAAGGGGTGCTCGACGGCGACCTTGATCAGTTCCTGGAAGCAGCGCTGGCACAGCGCCTTGGCAGCGGCACCGACAACAACTAAGGCAGGGATTGCTTAATCCTGGCCGGCCGGGCTCAGACCGTCAATCCCGGCACCGCACACTAAAACCCCGATTGAGGCGCCCTGAAGATCCTTGATCAGGCCCCGTTGCAGGGCGGCGATACCAGCTGCCGCAGCCATTTCGGCAGCGATCCCAAGCTCGTCCCACAGCCAACATGCGGCCGCTTTCATGTCCGCATCCGTAACCAGAACGATATCATCAACATGCGCTTCAATTAGCTCAAAATTGGTTGCCGTCGACTGCCGTGGCGCCAGCGATCCGGCGGTTGTGGTGATCGAGGTGAGCTGCACAGGGTGGCCGGCCCGGCGGCTTTCAAACAAGGTTGCGGCACCTTCAGGCTCAATGCCAATGACCCGCATCTGCGGACGAATTGATTTAGCTGCTAAGGCGGCACCTGCAATCAAGCCACCGCCGCCAATTGAAATCAGCAATACGTCTAGGTCCGGCGCTTGTGCCAGAAATTCCAGCGCTGCGGTGCCCTGACCGGCAATCACCTTAGGGTCGGCAAATGGATGCACATAACTTAGACCCGCCGCTGCGGCGCGCGCCAAAGCGGCGGCATTCGCATCGTCCCAAACAGCGCCCTCGACCACCACATCAGCGCCAAGCTTGGCCAACTGCGCGACTTTGCGCGCCGGCGTGCTGGTTGGCAAATAGATGACCGCCGGTGCGCCTTGCCGCGAAGCCGCATAGGCCACGGCCATTCCATGATTGCCGCCCGAGGCGGTGATCAGACCACGCTGCAATTGCGCCGCCGACAGACTGGCTACGGTGTTACTGGCACCGCGAATTTTGAAAGAGCCGCTTGGCTGTAAACAATCGAGTTTCAAAATCAGCTCGCCGCCAGGGGCAACCGCCTCGCCGCTGGCCCCCACCTTGATGGTTGGCGTTACCCGCACCAGACCTGATATTCGCTGCGCCGCAGCGTCAATATCAGCGAAGCGCACAGTGGCCGCGCTCACACGCTGATCCCGCCATCGGCAACAAATGCTTGGCCGGTGGTATAGGCCGCCTGATCACCTGCCAAATAAAGTGCCAAATCAGCAATTTCCGCGGCCGTGCCCAGACGCCCTAACGGCTGGCGAGCAATGAAATCTAAGCGTGCTTGCACAGGATCATCAAAGGCATTGATTCGCTGGTCAAGCGACGGCGATTGCACGGTTCCGGGGCAAATCGCATTACAACGCACACCATCGCCAATGAAATCCGCCGCAACCGATTTGGTCAGGCCGATCACCGCTGCTTTGGAAGCCCCGTAAACACAGCGCGACACGATGCCTTTCACGCTCGAGCATACCGACGACATATTAATGATGCTGCCGCCACCAGCAGCAATCATCGCTGGCAGAAAGGCTTTAATCATGCGGAATTGCGCCTTGACGTTAAGATCGAAAGAAAAGTCCCAAGCCCCGTCGTCACACTCAAGGATACTGCCATGGTCAACATAGCCGGCACAGTTAAACAGGATATCGACGGCACCGATATCATCGGCGGCAGCGGCAATGGCGGCGGCGTCCAGAACATCTAACGGCCGCGCCGAGATGCCATCAATGGCGGCCAATTCGGCCAAGGATTGCGCATTAATGTCGGTAGCGATCACGGCCGCACCCTGACTGACAAAAAGCTCGGCGGTGGCACGGCCAATTCCTTGGCCGGCAGCTGTTATCAAAGCGGTTTTTCCGGCAAGCCGCAGCGTCATTATATCTCTCCTGTGCAATCAGGTCCCGCGTCTCGCGGCACGCCATCAATGTGTAATCGTTTTCCCGACCGCCGCCAACCCTTGCGCATGTCATCAATCCCGATGCCAACAGCGGTCGCCGGCGCGGCAACGCCAAGACGGCGTCAGGGATACCACCGATGCAGCACGGCAACAGCCGAATAATAGTCTATGAAAATATCCTCATCGGCGCTTTTGAGGTGGTGAAAGTCTTGCTGGCATGACCTGATTTCGCCTATCTTCACTGCAGCTCAATAACAAGCCATTGCGATATTTGCCGCATCAATTGCCGCTGACCGCGCCGGAAACAAACGGCTGCGGCATTAAAAATAAGGGAAGCACATATGTCCGAAGCGCCGCTTACAATCCGTCTCAACCCTGCCGATAATGTTGTCACCGCGCGCACAGAAATTACCGCCGGCCTCGTGGTGCCCGGCGAAAATGTCATCGCCGCCGAAGCTATTCCTCGTGGCCATAAGCTGGCGACCCGCCCGATCACACAAGGCGAAGAGGTGCGCAAATACAATCAAGTCATCGGCTTTGCCAGCAGCGATATTGCGGCAGGCGGCCATGTGCACGTGCAAAATGTCGAGATGCAGGATTTTGACCGTGACTATGCCTATTGCGAGCATGTCCGGCCAACCGACTTTATAAGCGCCGCCGAACAAGCGACCTTTCAAGGTTTTCGGCGTCCGAACGGCAAAGTCGGCACCCGCAATTACATCGGCGTCTTATCAAGTGTGAACTGCTCTGCCACGGCGATCCGCTATATCGCCGATGCCATTGGCCCAGAAATTATGGCGCAGTACCCGAATATCGATGGCGTGGTGGCCTTCCCGCATGCCACAGGCTGCGGCATGGCCACCTATGGCGACGGCTATGAAAACCTGCTGCGCACCCTATGGGGCTTTGCCGGACATCCCAACTTTGCCGGTGTGCTGCTGGTTGGCCTTGGCTGTGAAGCGATGCAAATCGACTTTCTTTTAGATGCCTATGGCCTGAAGCGCGGCGAAAGCTTACAGACCATGAATATCCAAGATGCCGGTGGCCTGGCTAAAACCGTCGATTGGGGCAGCGGCCTGATCAAAGACATGCTGCCGGCGGCCAATATGGCGGTGCGCGAAACCTGCCCGGCCAGCGAAATCACTTTGGCGCTGCAATGCGGTGGCTCTGACGCGTATTCGGGGATGACGGCCAATCCAAGCTTGGGGGCGGCAGTTGACCTTTTGGTGCGCCATGGCGGCACCGGCATTCTTGCCGAAACGCCGGAAATTTACGGTGCTGAACATTTGTTGACCCGCCGTGCCGTGAGCCGCGAAGTCGGTGAAAAGCTGATTGATCGGATTAAATGGTGGGAGGCGTATACCGAGCGTAACGGCGGCGCCATGAACAACAATCCCTCACCCGGCAATAAAGCAGGTGGTTTAACGACGATTTTGGAAAAGTCACTGGGGGCATTTGCGAAAGGCGGGACCAGCAATCTATGCGGTGTTTATCGCTATGGTGAGCCAGTCGATACCAAAGGTTTCGTATTTATGGACAGCCCCGGATATGATCCCTGCTCGATCACAGGTGAAGTTGCTTCCGGTGCCAATGTGGTTTGCTTCACCACCGGCCGCGGCTCGGTCTATGGGTGCAAACCGGCACCAAGCCTGAAGCTGGCAACCAACTCCGAGATGTACAACCGATTGTCAGACGATATGGACATTAACTGTGGGGTCGTGATCGACGAAGGTGTGTCCATCGCCGATATGGGCGAGCGTATTTTCAACCGCGTCATCGAAGTTGCCTCAGGGGACCAAACCAAAAGTGAAGCACAAGGTCTTGGTGATCATGAGTTCATTCCTTGGCAAGTCGGCGCCGTAATGTAGTGGCCGATTTTTGGTCAAGTTATCTCGGTCGGTTGCGCCTGAAAGTTGGCAATGACCTGGTGCTGATGCCAGGCGCACGGACGGTTATGGAACGGGCGGACGGGAAAATTTTGCTTGAACGGCGAGCCGACTTTGACATTTGGGGGTTGCCCGGCGGCAATGCTGAAGACGGGGAGCCGATTGAGCAAACCATGTACCGGGAGTTGCAAGAGGAGGTCGGCATTACCGCCCTTAATCTTGTGCCTTTCGGCTATTCGTCACAACCTGACCTGGAAGCCTTTTGCTACCCAAACGGTCACGAGATGCATTCTTTCTGTTTGAATTTCCATCTAACGCGCTGGGACGGTGACCCGCATGTTGCTGACCTGGACGAAAGTTTGGCGATTGATTGGTTTGATCCGGCCGCGCCCCCCGACGATCTTTTGCCGCAGCATAAAAGAGCTTTGAAACACTTTCTTGTCTATCAAGCCGGCGGCGGCTTTCAGTTGTTTTAACCATGGTCGCCGAGCCCCCACAAAAATCGCTTTTGATCCTGCCGGGATCGGCCGAGTTTATGGCTTTTGATGCGCCGCCGGTGAGCGATGTGGTGGTTCCTGCCAGCGATGACCAGGTCACCACAGCAACACATCACGATGTCATTTATCCGGCAGGGGCCGTTAATTGCGCGGTTGAGATCACTGCCGCTTCGGCGCTGACCGCCAGCGATGTGGACCCCGAGCGCCCCCAACAGGCGGACCTCGCCGGCGATCCCATTGATGGACCGCAGCCGGAAGAAGCGGCAATGGCACCCTTCAGCGCCGCCGATTACAGCCGTTTACGCGGGCAACATGGCCCGCCCCGCGCGGTATTATGCCAGCCGGCCGAACACGGCTTTGATCATCACTGTTTGCTTGCGGCCTTGGAGACCCTGCAAACTGCGGACGCATTTGCAGGGCAACATCTGACAGCGGCCGTCGCCATTGTTGCCAGCGACGTCAGCGATCATGAGATGGAAGATTTAACTGCCGCCGGTTGCTGTGCCGGCCGCTTTCACATGGAGCCACAACCAAGCCAATTGGATTGGTCTGATCTTGACCGTCTTGCGTGGCGCATCCATGACTTTAATTGGCACGTTGAATTACGCATGGATGGCCGTTATCTGCATGCGGTTGAAGCACGATTGCGGGATTGGC
>MDTB01091434.1_pt1 | contig 13093 bp, 10 predicted proteins | sample 811161 | NCBI WGS metagenome assembly MDTB01 (sample SAMN05326650, study PRJNA326480) | marine metagenome | isolation source: seawater | place: Mediterranean Sea | collected 2009 | reverse complement strand
GTTTGATTTGCTTTAAAAAAGCCTGGCTTTTGAGGTTTGCGAGCTACCTTTAGTAACGTTTCTAAATGAGTTCTGTCAAATTGATAGGTTGAAGGGCTTTTCAAATAGATTTTTAATTCTGATATATAAAGCTCTAAGGACGTTTTTAAGTAATGATCAGATTCTCCGCGAGCATCAATAATCCAGCCGCTTAAATTTAAACTTACTAAGTCTGTAATGTGACGAAGAAGTGACCGATCAAAATATGCAAACATAAAATGACCATGTTGATTATCATAAAAATCAAACAATCTACCCGGATACTCTTCATCTTGAGCAATTCGATGTATTAACTTTATTGAATCAGGTGATGCTTCTTCATCCATTCCCGCCAAATAACGTCTTTTTGAATGTTGAATTAATATAGGACCTTGAATAAAACAATCATATTTTGTTTTAACCACTTGATTAATTTTTTCCATATCATCATAGGTGAGATCTAAACTAAATTGTTGTCTATCGACATGATTTGAATAAGCTTTAACACTTTCAGTATTTGCATTTCCCATTTCTTGCATATAAGACAGTTTAATTTGGGGACAATAGATTTTAAAAAATGAAATTAGTCCTTGATCTTGTAGACGAATATAATCTGGTTTTAATTGATTTAGAAATGCTGCTAACTGTAAAAGATCTTTTTCATGCTCTTGATGCATTATTAAGTCACATTGAATCGAAAGCTTGATATCACTTTTGAGTGATTTAGCAAACTGGGATAACTGCGTGTAGTGTTGTTCAAAATTAGAAGAATAGTCTTTAAGTAATGAACGAATTGAAAACATGGGATGGTCTAGAATTAAATGTGTAGCGCCAGCATTAATAGCAACTTCTACTCTATTTTTATCACCACAATACGTTATTATTTCAGTAGATTTTATTTTTTGATTTGACATTCTATAGTGTTTAATTATTTAATGAGACTATCTTAAACTTTTTAGATATAGAAAGCAAATAGGGAGCAATATGATAGAGTGTATTTTTATTGGTGATGAACTACTTGATGGTCGTATTTTGAATCGAAATCAACAAACAATTTCGGCTATGCTTTCAAACGAGGGGTTTCTTGTTACTCAAGCTACAACTTTACTTGACCAAAAAGACCAACTTGAAGACTTTTTTATATCTGCACAAAAACGATCCAATATCGTTATTACCACAGGTGGACTTGGCCCTACTGAAGATGATCGAACTACAGAATGTATTGCACATGCATTTAATTTAGATCTAATAAAAGATGATGCCATATACGATAAATTAAAAGATTATTACGAATCAAGAAACCGCCCTTTTTACAAAAGTAATATTAAACAAGCTTACTTTCCAGAAGGTGCAATTATTCTTAATAATACAGAAGGAACAGCCCCAGGATTTGCTTTACATCATGAAGATACTTGGTTTTTCGTTTTACCAGGTGTTCCCGTTGAAATGGAAACCTTATTAAAAAAAGATGTTTTACCTATGTTAAATACACATTGTGCTGAACATAAACGCTTTAAAGAAACGGCACTATTCAAATGTTATGGAATTGGAGAATCTGAATGTGCAGATCGATTTGCAGCACTATATCCTTTACCTGATCAGATTGAAATCACTTTTCAAGTAAAATTTCCTGAAGTCCATATCCGCTTAAATAGTTATGACAAAAAAAATAGTTCGACATTTTCTATGCTTGAAAAGCAAATGACAGACTTATTAGGGCCATCATGTTTTACACAAGATATTGAGACTACTTACCTTGATTATATTTTTAATCATTTGAAAAAAAATAAATTAATTGCTGCCTTCGCTGAATCTTGTACGGGTGGGTTAACGTCATCATTATTAACCTCTTTGCCAGGCGCTTCTGATATTTTCGATTTTTCTGTTATTTCATATTCAAATGCATCAAAAAGTAATTTATTAGATGTTCCTGTTGATTTTATTAATAAATATGGTGCAGTTAGTGCAGAAGTTGCTGAATTTATGGCCGAAAGTTGTCTTAAAAAAAGTAAAGCAAATATTTGTGTTTCTATTACAGGAATTGCAGGTCCAAGTGGTGGTTCTGGAGTCAAACCTGTAGGAACTGTCTACTTTGGTTTAGCCACAAACACGAATATAGTCAGTTTTAAAGAATTTTATCCAACGTCACGAACAAGGTTCCAACATTTAGCGGCTTATAAGGCTTTATCTTTGTTATTAAACTAATTATTTACTAAATAATTATTTTTCTATATCATCTCCATACTATTTGTTTGGAGTTAAGTGATGAAAAGATTTATTCTTAATTTATTTGTTCTTATATTAGTTACATGTTCTTTAGATTCTTACTCTGCTGGTAATGAAGGTGAGTTTTATGTTGGTTATGCACAAATACCGATTAACGTTTCAGGGTTGGTTGATGCGCAATTATCTGATTGGAAAACATGGGGAACGAGTGATGATTCAAGAGTATTTTTACCTTTGTCAGATGGTAATAGAGATGGATTAGGGCAAGGCCTAACAATGGGTTTTCAATCTAAAACATTTATTCCGCTTTTATTAGAATGCCAAATTTTTCCAGCTACGGGACTTATTAGTAATTTAGTTCTGGGCTTTAAGATTAATGTTATTAACACTCGGATTTTTAAATTTGCTATTTCTCCAAAAGTGGGAGGTTCTTTGTTTTATCAAAATCTAGGTACGCTAACAGAATTGAATAACGAGTATGATTATGTAGATCTTGATGGCTATATCGGTGAAACAAATAATGATCCAAGAGTAGGTGATCAGATTTCAGCTCAAATGATAGGTCTTGTTAACCAAATTAGTGCAGACTTACAACTTAACCTTACAAAGCATATAGGATTTTTATTTACAGCTGGTATTTCAGAAAGCCGATATGCAGATTTACAATTATCAATTGATCGTAATGGCGTTCCTTTAAAAATTCACTATAATGATTCCGCTATAGTAGAAAACGATAATAATTCAATAGAATCTGCTAACCTAGACCCTAAAATAACATCAGATGGGCACTATTACTCTGGCTCTTTAATTATTGCTTTTTAGAGCTACCTATTTTGATATTGTGGTTTTATTAAGATTTGAAATAAGATCTAAAATATAAGCTGTAAATTCTTTTCCGGTTACTCCATTATCGCGACCAGTAATTACCATCTTTTTTTCAACTTGCGTTGCAATTATTAAAGCATTTTCAATTTTTTCTGCTTGGTCTTGAAACCCAATATGATTTAGTAGTAAGGCACTTGCTTTTATCATTGAACATGGATCCGCAAACTGGGCTCGCCCTTCTTGAACCATTCTTGGGGCGCTTCCGTGTATGGCTTCGAACATAGCATATCGTTTTCCAATATTGGCTGAACCTGCTGTCCCTACCCCACCCTGTATCTGACCTGCTTCGTCTGTTAAAATGTCACCATATAAGTTAGGCATTACCATAACCTGAAACTCATGACGCCTAATTGGATCTAATAATTTAGCGGTCATGATATCAATGTACCATTCGTCACAAACGATACCATCTTTTTCATAATCTTTTGCAATACGTTTCGCTACTTCTGAAAAACGTCCATCTGTTGTTTTTATAACATTAGATTTAGTTACAATCGTCACTCTATTTTTGTTATTTTTTTTCGCATATTCAAAAGCTAACCTTATGATGCGCTCAGAGCCTTGCTCTGTAATTACTTTAAAATCAATACTTAAATCATCACTTATATCTATTCCTTGTGACCCTAATACATAAGCTCCTTCAGTATTTTCTCGAAAAAAGACCCAATCGATATTATCTTCAGGAACTTTTACAGGTCTTATACAAGCAAATAAATCGAGCTCTTTTCTCATTGCGACATTAGCTGACTCAATATTAGGCATATCATCACCTTTTTGAGGTGTTGTAGTTGGACCTTTTAAAATAACATCGCACTCTTTAAGCGCTTTTAGGACATCAGGGGGGATAGCGGCTAACTGTTTAACTCTATTTTCTATCGTTAATCCATCAATGACTCTTAACTCAATTTTGGAGGTTTCTATTTCATTTTTTAAAGTTGTTTCTAAAACAGTTTTAGCATGTTTAGAAATTTCTACCCCAATTCCATCTCCTGGACAAATTCCAATAACAATTTTTTCTTTTGTACTATAATCAACCCAATCAGGACTTTGTTTAATTTGCTCAATCCTTGCAAGCTGTTCTTTGATTATGTTTTCAAAATGGTCTAATTTGTCTTTCATGATTATTTTATTGTTTATATTTATTTTAATTATACATCAAAATTAAAATTATTTTTCTAAATTTTTTTGTTTTGCTTTTTCTTGTAGTGCTGTTATACCATAAAAACAAGCATAACTAGTTCCAAGACCGGCACTAAACAATAGATTATTTTCTACAATAAGTGATCCAGATAATCTCATTTCTTTTTCAACATTATAAGCTAAAGCTAATTTTGATAATGACTGAAAAAAAACATTTTTAGCTGAAGGCTCTTTAAAAAGTGTTTTCAATAATTTAGATATTCCAATAATCTTACTCATGCTAATAAAATTATTAAGGTTTACTATTTTTTTTGCTGTGATTGCCTGTGCGGGTAACCCTTGCAACGATCCTAAAATATTATTTTGAGTTAAAACTATAAATTTCCATGGAACGGCCCAATATGTTGATGCAATTACTGCCGTTAATGGTATAGCGAGAAGACCTTTCAATTTTGGATTAGCTGGCATGATATTTAAACATTTTTTAGATTCAAGAATTTTATCACTCGCTTCAGATGATTTTATTAATGCGTTTGATGCGAAATAAAGATATAAAAATTTTGTAAGACTAGTTATTAACATTGGTAAGATTATATGTTGTTTATTTATTAACCCTATTGATTTACTAATCATTAATTCAGATCCTAATGAGACTAATGTAGCGCCCAAACAATCACCTATTTTTTTAACTGTTGCTTGGCCAATAATTTCCTTACCTAAATGCCCCCATTCTCTAACAAACTGCTTACCAAGACTTAAAGGATGTTGTTCTTTTACAATTGGATTTATTTCGTTTTTTTCTGTTATCTTAGCCCCTGTCGTACTAATCACTATTGGGTCATGAGGATCTAAATCATCTCCAGATATTGCATCACATTCGGTAACTATGATGGGCTCAAACAAAGGTTCATAATCACTATTTTTGTTATGAAATAAATTATCAAAATCATTATTTTTAGCTTTTAACAATAACTCAAACGGAGGTGTCAAATTATGTTCTGTTGGCAGCCTTTGTGATGAAGGGCTTTTACCTAACAAACCATTCGTATATCCTGTACCTAATAATGTAATAACAATAGTAGATTTCATATATTTTTTCGTAAATTTTTTTAAAAATTATATTACGATAGAATTAAATTTTTCACAAATATGCGTTTAATAGTTTTAAGATATGGGAATGATATAACTATGAAAAAACTAATCTTTATTTTTTTGATGCTGTTATTTTCACTGAATAGCTACTCTGAAGAAACACGACCAGATGTTTATATTCTTAATGTTAAAGGCGCTATCGGACCGGCTTTCGCTGATTACTTTGTACGCTCTTTAGATTATGCTCAAGAACAAAATGCGAGCGCTGTAATGCTTACAATGGATACACCAGGCGGGCTTGATAAGTCGATGCGAGTAATGATTCAAGCTATCGCTGAATCAAAAATTGCTGTTATAACATATATAACACCTACTGGTGCACGAGCAGCTTCTGCAGGAACTTATTTACTTTATGCAAGTCATGTAGCCGCCATGGCTCCAGGTACAAATTTAGGTGCCGCTACCCCTGTCTCTATTGCGCCAGCACCAAAACCTACAACGCCTGTACCGGGCGATGAACCCGCTGCAAAACCAGAACCCAGTGCTATGGAAAAAAAAGTTGTTAATGATGCGGTTGCTTATATTAAAGGATTTGCAGAAATTCATGATCGAAATGCTGAATGGGCAGAAGCTGCAGTTCGAGATGCGGTTAGTATAACCGCAACAGAAGCATTGGAAAAAAATGTAATCGACTATGTCGCAGATAACCCAACAGACTTGATTGAGCAATTAAATGGTAACGACATTGTTATTAATGGTTCAACAGAAAAGCTAACATTAGAAAACCCAAATTTTGTAGTGCTTAATCCAGATTGGAGAACCAAATTTCTTGCGGTTGTTACAAGTCCAGACATCGCTTATTTATTGCTTATTTCTGGGGTCTATTTAATTATATTTGAATTGTCTAATCCTGGAATTGTAGTCGCTGGTGTTTTAGGGACATTGTCACTTATTTTATCTATTTATGGACTAAACTTACTTCCAGTAAATTATGTCGGCTTATTATTAATTTTATTTGGTATAATTTGCTTGATTCTTGAAGTATATATCTCAAGCTTTGGAATATTGGGCTTGATTGGCACAATTGTCTTTACCTTTGGTTCATTTATGCTTATTGATCCTGGATATGGGTCGCTTGCGATTAGCCCTGCCCTTATTATTACCATGACTATTATTAATACTATTTTCTTTTTATATATTTTACGAGTAATATATGAAACTTATAAACGTATACCCGCCGTAGGTTCTAACCCAATGATAAATAAAGAAGGGATATGCTTAACAGCCTTTAAAGAAGAGGGCCAAATAAAAATAAATGGTGAAATTTGGAAAGCCATTACAAATAAACCTGTAAAAAAAGGAGAATCTGTTATAATAAAACAAATTGACGGTTTAACATTATTTGTTGAAGCGAAAGGGGAAACCAAATGAATTTAATTATACCTATTTTAATTTTTGTTATCGTTATTATTTTATCTGCAATCAAGATTTTACCAGAATATGAAAGGGCTGTTATTTTCACACTTGGTCGTTTCACTACAGTTTCAGGACCAGGTTTAATTATTGTAATCCCTATTATCCAACAACTTGTTCGGGTTGATATGCGAGTTATTGTTATGGATATTCCTCCTCAAGATGTAATTTCAAGAGATAATATTTCGGTAAAAGTGAATGCTGTATTGTATTTTAAAGTTGTGGATGCAGACAAAGCTATTATTCAAGTTGAAGAATACTTGCAAGCAACCTCCCAATTAGCCCAAACAACGCTAAGGTCTGTTTTAGGACAACATGAATTAGATGATATGCTTGCAGAACGAGAAAAACTAAATACAAATATTCAAAAAATTCTTGATGACGAAACAGATGTCTGGGGCATTAAAGTAACCAATGTAGAATTAAAGGATATTGATTTAGATGAAAGTATGATTCGAGTTATTGCGAAACAAGCTGAAGCTGAGCGAAATAGACGTGCAAAAGTTATTCACGCAGAGGGAGAAAAGCAGGCATCTCAAAAGCTTTTAGAAGCAGCTCAAACACTTTCACGAGAACCACAAGCGCTACAACTTCGATATTTACAAACATTAAATAATATTGCTGACGAGAAAAATTCTACTATTGTTTTTCCTTTACCACTAGAATTTATGGCGCCTTTTAAAGATACATTAAAAAAATATTTAGATAATAATCCTTAAACGATTATTTATTTAAAAATTTTATTTTTTCGTTCAATATGACGTTTAAAAGACTCGACTGTATTTGTCATTAACATCGTTATGGTTAGCGGCCCTACTCCACCAGGGACAGGGGTTATAGCTGATACTTTCTTTGAAACAGCGTCAAAATCTACATCTCCAACTAAACGAAATCCTTTTTCAGTATTTTTGTCATCAACTCGATTAATTCCTACATCTATAACGATGGCATCTTTTTTAACCATATCTGCAGTTACAAAATCTGGCTTTCCGATAGCCGCAATCAAAATATCTGCTGAAGCCGCAATTTCTTTTAAATTTTTTGATCGTGAATGACACACTGTTACGGTGGCATTGCCTATTTTATCTTTTTGCATCAACATAGCCGCTAACGGTTTTCCAACAATATTGCTGCGCCCGATAATAACAACATGCTTACCCGTTGGATCAATTTTATAAAAATCCATTAATTCACACACTCCATAAGGTGTACACGACTTAAAGGTTGGAAGACCTATTAATAGCTTTCCTACATTTAATGGATGAAATCCATCAACATCTTTAGTAGGAGCTATTAATTCGAGCATTTTATCTTCATTTATATGCTCAGGAAGTGGTAATTGCAATAATATGCCGTTAACCTCTTCGTTATTATTAAGGTATTGGATTAATTGAATTAACTCATCTTCTTCAATGTCCGCACCTAATTTGTATTCATACGAGTTTATTCCAATTTGATTACAAGCCTTTTTCTTCATTCCAACATAGGCTTTTGATGCTGGATTATCGCCAATTAAGATTACCGCTAATCCTGGAACTGTTTCATAGACACTCTTTAAATCTTTTACTGATTTAGTAAGCTTTTCTAATCGATCTTTTTTTACTTTATTTCCATCTAATAATTTCATTTTATTTATTTAAAACGTGAATTTGATTATCTTCTACACCATCTTTTACCTTTTCATAGGTTCCTTCTTTATAGCCTTCATCTTGGCGTTTAAAATTCAACTTATTTTTCTTAGCGTATAACTCGAATACTTCTTTTGCATCCATCCCAGCCATTGTACACATTGATACCCAAAAATGAAGCATATCAACTAATTCAACTTTTACATTGTCCCAGTCATCATCATCTTTTTTCCACCACTTCCAATTTAAACTATCTATTGCTTCAGCAGACTCTTGTTTTAACGCCAATTCGAAATTTAAAAACCATTTTCGTCGTAACTCTGGATCGTTTTGAATATCCTTATATAAAGTTGGGTTAATGCGCTCATTAAGTTCAATTTGCTTTTTAAAAACAGCTTCCAAATCCATCTTTTTCACCTCAATTATTAATGGCATTATTGTAACATTTTTTTAATATTATTTTTAGCAAAATTTTATGAAATAAAAATACCCCCGTGAAGGGGGTATAATGTCAACCTAACTGTTTGTTAGCTTATAAAGGTGTTGTCTCTAGTACACCTTGATCATCAAACATGTAGACAGTTAGCCTTAATGATTGATCCGCAACAATTTTTGCTACCGATTTAGATAACTCAGAATCTTTATAGACTGTCATTTCAGAAGTCTCAAAATTACCTACCTTAACAAAACTATTTATATCGATATAGTACGTAACAACTTCGTTATTATGTAGAATATTAATATCAATATAATCAAGAGCTGAGTTTGTTTCCAAATCGCACTCATAATTAAAGTCACTATCAAATGAACAATCTTCAAAAACTGACACTTCATCAATATTAAAATTTAAATACCAATTTTCTTTTGTTTCATAGTAAATAACACCGTCTAATTTGTAGATTTCTAAATACTCTAAATCATCATATGAAATTCTAAATTCAGATTCAAAATCTTTATTTTTTTCCATGATGTCACAATTTATATTGTCACAATCAACACCAAATACTACATACTCTTCATTATTTGAATCAACTATAGTTTCAGCCATTGAATATTCATTTGCACTAAATGTATCTGTCTCAAACAAAACATTGGACTCATATTCTTTTTCACATGTTTCTAAATCGTAAAACATATTTTTGTAAGATATTTTATATTCAGTTTCATTAACATCGTAAAAATAATAATAAGCAGTCATATAATCTTTTTCAAAATAACTAAGACTTGACTCTTCCAGAAAAAGTAATCCAAACTCTTTGTTATTACTTGTAATTGTTGTTGGAACTTCTATTGTGTCACCATTACATTCCCATGTTTCATACTCGTCATAATTATAATAAAACTTTTCTTCTACTTTTTTCATTATTTTTTCTGAGCTTTGTCTAAAACCAGATATACCTCTTGTCGATAAACCTGACACTCCAGAACTTAATTGTTTATCTGCAATTACCTGTAATGCCTTTTTATCTTCATCATAAGTTGATATATTTTCAAGTGAATCTGCTTCTGTCATTGTTGAACATGCCATTGTAAACAGTGAGATTAAAATTAAATTAAATGTTAGTAATAAATTCTTTTTTGTCATTTCCTTCTCCTTTTTAATAAATTTATAATTTTTTTTCACCTCCACGGAGGTATCTTCTTCATTTAAAATGCCACTTTTAAACTCTTACAACGAAAAAAAATCCTGCTTTATTTACATTTTTTTCATATTATGTATACAATATTTGTATGAATAAGGAATTTACTTTAATTTATGAAGCATTAAAATCTAACCCATTTACGAAAGAAAGCATTAACCTTTATCAAGAATTGACTGGCAATGATAGCAATGACAGAGATGAATTAAGACTATTAATTGGCAAAAAGCTTTTTCACTTAGCCGAAACTTATATATTAAAGCCTCAAAAAAATTTACATTCTTTCCCTGAAAAGGAACAAGAAAGTATTAAGTATTTTTATTTATTTGCGATTTATCTTAAATATACGGAAGAACTTAACCAACTCATTATCGAACAGCTCATTTTAGACGAGCCTATTCAAGTTTCATTTTATAAAAAAGTCCATACAGACTTAAAACTTTTTGGCTTTGAAGAACACTCCATCGCGCACTACTTTTCAATGTTTTACCAATTACGACGAGCTTACTACTTTATTGACCATTTCTTAAAAGGGTCGAGCGAACTTATGGCGCAGGTACGAATAGATATCTGGAACTGCATATTTACAAGCGATTTAAAAATGTATGACACCGTTTTGTGGAATAGAATGGATGATTTTTCTATTTTACTAACAGCACCTACAGGAACAGGAAAAAGCATGGTAGCTAAAGCAATCGCCTACTCAAGCTATATTCATTTTAACGAAAACGAAAACAAATTCACTCATTCATTTAAAGATCTATTCAAAAGTATTAACCTTACAGAGTACGCTGAGACTCTTATCGAATCTGAACTATTTGGATATGAAAAAGGCGCATTTACGGATGCACAAGAAACTCGCACTGGCGTTTTATCCAAAACAACACCATCCCACACTATATTTCTTGATGAAATTGGCGAAACCCCAACACATATCCAAATAAAGTTATTACGTGTTTTACAAGATCGAACATTTTACCCTTTAGGAAGTCAAAAAGCCGACACATTTTACGGTCGAATCATTGGCGCAACAAACAAAACACTACAAGACTTAAGAGATCCGAAACAATTTCGATCTGATTTCTTCTACCGACTATCTGCCAATATTATTCAAATGCCTACCTTAGCAAGCCAACTTTCTCAAACACCCAACGACATCGATATTTTTATTGATCATATTAGTCAAAAAATTTTAAACAACCACTACAAGGAATATAAAACCTTTATTAAAAAATATATTTTAGATCACTTATCCAACTATCAATGGCCAGGCAATGTTAGAGAATTAGAACAATGTATTAGACGATTAATAATCTCTCGAAAATACAACCCGCCAGCCATAAAAAGCGAGTCTATGTCCAACAAAGAGATTACCGCACACCAACTTATACAAGACTACACAAGAACACTTTTTGAAAAACATAAATCATATGCCAAGGTTTCTCAAATTTTACAACTTGATCGACGGACAGTAAAAAAATATATTACCGAAACTAAAAACGACGACTAACGAGCAAAAATAGATCTTTACGTCATATTTTTTTTATTTTATATTTATATGACATGTTATCCAAAATTCAAAGTGCCTCCTTAATTGGTATTGATGCGATAGAAATTACTGTAGAAGTAAATTGCGCCTTAGGTCTACCTACTGAACATATAGTTGGTTTACCAGACGCTGTCATTAGAGAAAGTAAAAATAGAATTAAAACAGCCATAAAAAATGCCGGCTTTGATTATCCAACTCGAAACTACACCATTAATCTTGCTCCAGCTGAAATCCCCAAAGAAGGAGCCACATTTGACCTACCAATCGCCATTGGCATTCTTCTTTCAACAGGCCAACTAACACAAATTCCAGATGCTATTTACGTCGGAGAACTTTCTCTTGATGGCTCTGTTCGCCCAGTGAAAGGGATTATCAATATTAGCGAACTCGTCTCCAAACAAGGCCATCATACCGTTGTTGTTCCTTACGAAAACAGGATGGAAGCAAGCCTCATAGAAAAAGTAACCGTATTCCCCATACAATCATTACACGACTTAAACAAACTTAACAACAAAACTTCAAAACAAACGTTCACATTTAAACATCCAAACCCACCCTCATCACTTTTAGATTATCGTGATGTTAAAGGACAAGAAATAGGTAAACGAGCCGTTGAAATAGCAGCTGCAGGCAAACATAATATTCTCTTTTTAGGACCTCCAGGATCTGGCAAATCCATGCTCCTTAAACGACTTCCTAGTATCATGCCGCTTTTAAGTGAAGAAGAAGCCCTATCAACATACAAAATACAAAGCGTTGCCAATACACTACATAAAAAAAACATCTTTAGTCGCCAAACACCTTTCCGTTCTCCTCACCACTCTATTTCATACGCCGGAATGGTAGGCGGTGGAAGTAAACCGATCCCAGGGGAAGTAAGCCTAGCTCATAACGGCATCTTATTCCTGGATGAATTGCCGGAATTTAATCGACAAGTTTTAGAAGTGCTAAGACAACCCATTGAAAATAAAAGCATCACAATTAGCAGAGCCTCTCTATCATTAACGTTTCCAGCGGATTTTATGCTTGTCGCAGCCATGAACCCCTGCCCTTGTGGGTATTATGGAGACTTAAAAAAACAATGCATCTGCTCGCCTAGTAAAATTGAACGCTATCAACAAAAACTTTCCGGCCCCATTCTGGATCGTTTTGATTTAATTGTAGAAATACCACGCTTACAGAAAAAAGATTTTCTAGATAGTAAAACAGAACAACCCTGTTCAAATGATATCAAAAACAATGTAATCAAAGCTCGAAAAAGACAATATGAGCGTTATAAGCGGAGCATACAAAATGGATCCATGACTGTTACAGAAATGAATAAATTTATGCCCATAGAACGCGAATCCTCTTATTTTTTAGCCAATTTAGTCGATAAAGGACATTTAACAGCCCGATCACATGACAACATTGTCAAAATTGCACAAACAATTTGTGATCTT
>MDTB01059006.1_pt1 | contig 13093 bp, 12 predicted proteins | sample 811161 | NCBI WGS metagenome assembly MDTB01 (sample SAMN05326650, study PRJNA326480) | marine metagenome | isolation source: seawater | place: Mediterranean Sea | collected 2009 | reverse complement strand
TTTTTTGGTTTATCAATTTTATATACATTTCTGGTAACTAGGAATATTAAAATAGTTGTAATAAAAATGATTGTAGGGGCTCTTTGATTATCAAAAAGATATTCTGCAAGCCTTGAAAAAATAAATACTGAAAATATTATCCCAACAAATAATGGCGCCATAAATTCTATATTTAATTTTTTTATCTCTATTTTTTTAAATGAAATAATAGAACTTATTAAGTTATTCAATGAATTGAATAAATCATAATATTTTCTAAAAATCATTAATACTGAACTGCCACTTATTGCAGGAAAAAGGTCTGTAAACCCCACGATCATACCTAAGATAAAATTTTTAAATATTTTTGTAAATCTACTCAATACCTGTGTCCTCAGATTCATTATATGGCAAAACAAATCCAGCATTTGAAAAAGCATTTTCTAAATTTAATAATACTAAATTTAGGGCTTTTAGAGCCTTGTCAGGAATTATACAATTTTCATTTATTCCCAAGCAGAATTTATCATAATTTTTTTGAATTTTATGTAATTCTTGGCAGGATTCTTTAATAGCTTCTTGGTAAATTTTATTCCATTCTGTAATCCTTCTTGAATAACACCCCTTCTCCCAATTGATTGCTCTCCATTGACTAGGTCCTTGAGCATTCTTCATATTATTAACACCAGTTCTTATCCAGCTATATTACCATGCTTCTACATCAATATCTCCACTAAATTCTCTATCGTTTCTATTTTTTAATGTTTTTTCTAAATTGCTACTAGCTGTATCAATTATTTGATTACCAAACATAATATAAATTACTAAAAATAAGATTACAGTTAGTAAAAAAATTTGAATGTTTGAGGGATTTCTTTTTAATTTATAAAAATATTCTTTTAGTTTATTTTTCATATCAAATAATTTTTATTTAAAAATATAATAGTTTATTTTGTAATTTTTAATAAATATTCTTTTACTTGATATACTAAATTTTAATTAATTAAATTATATAAGGTTAATAAATATGATTAATGAACCTGAAAGACCAATATTAGTTGCGCCAATGCCTACACCTTTTTCTTTAAAAGATGAAGTCAATTTAGAAGCTGTAGAAAATAACTCAATAAAATGGATTAATTCAGAATTATCTGGTTTTGTGCTTGGTACTGAAAATGGCGAAGAAAGCCTTTTAAGCCATAATGAAAAATTAGATATTTTCAAAACCGTTTCTAATGTTTTAAAAAATAAAAAGCTTATAATTGCTGGAGTCGATAATCCTTCAATTTCTGGGACTTTAAAAGAATCAGAAAAATATGTAGAGATGGGAGCAGATTTAATAAGAATTCGGATTCCTAGAAGAAGAGAGACAATAGATAAATATTTCGATGAGGTTCTTAAAGACATTCCTAAACCAGTATTAATTATTCACCAAATGTCACCTGGAGGATTTGCTTCTTCAATGTCTACTGAAGGTGCTGACCCAGACCAAATTGGAAGATTTTGCGATCACGATAATGTTTTTGGTTACATTGCAAGTCATCTAGTTAGATTTGAAATGATGACAAGAAAATATGTTGACCAATCTAAACAATTCTGGATTCCCAATGCAAATTTAATGCCTGCAATGTCACTTGAAGGAGCAAATGGTGGCTGTTTCATGTTAGGAAATATTGCCCCAAAAATTTGTAGAAACATCATTAAGCTTGGTTTAAATGGAAAATTTACTGAAGCAAAAAAATTAAATGATAATCTAGTTGACTTGGACTGGAATATTCTTTCTAGGGGGGCCGCAGGAATAAAGTATGCTCTAGATTTATTGGGATTTGCAGGTGGAGAGCCAAGGAAACCACAAAAATCTTTAAGTGAAATTGATAAAAAATTAATTAAAGATTCGCTTAAATCATCTGGTATTACTGAAGTAGAATAAGATGATTGAATTTAAAAAAATAATTTCGAGTTTAAGAGATAATATTTCTGAAATAAATTCATTGATTGATTTTAAAAAATTAGAAAATGAAATTGAAGAACTTGAGTCTAAATCTCAATCACCTGACATCTGGAAAGATAGAAAAATAGGTTCTCAACTAATGACATCTCTAGCTACAAAAAAATCTTTTTTAAGTAAAATTAATTCCTTAAATTCGTCCGTAGAAAGTTACTACCAATTAGCTCAAGATTCAAGTGATGAAGAATTATTAACTTTAGAAAAAGATTCTTTCGAAGAAATTGAAAATATTAAACAAGAAATTATAAAAATCGAAACTGAACTTCAGTTTTCAGGAGAACATGATGAGCATGATGTTTTGATGACAATCAGTGGCGGTGCAGGTGGTGCTGATGCACAAGATTGGGCATCAATGCTTTTGAGAATGTATACAAGATGGTCAGATAAGAAAAATTTTAAATCAGAAATCTTGACTTCATCCCCTGGGGATGAAGCTGGAATAAAAAGTGCCTTAATAAGAATTAGTGGCGAAAAAGCTTTTGGACTTTTAAAAGGTGAAAAAGGTGTTCATAGGTTAGTAAGACTTTCACCCTTTAATTCTGCAAACTTACGTCATACAAGTTTCGCTCTCGTAGAAGTTATTCCAGATTTTCAAGAATCTATAGAGGTTGAAATAAATAATGACGACCTGAAGATAGAAGCATTTAAAGCAAGTGGAGCAGGAGGTCAAAGTGTACAAAAAAACTCGTCTGCCATTAGACTTACCCACAAACCTTCTGGAATTGTAGTATCTGTACAAAATGAACGTTCCCAATCCCAAAATAAAAATATTGCTTTGCAAATACTTAAATCAAGATTAGTAGACTTAGAAAATATAAAAAGTAAAGAAAAAGAAAATGAATTAAAAGGTGAATTTGTATCTGCAGAATGGGGCAATCAAGTGAGAAGTTATGTCTTGCATCCATACACTTTGGTTAAGGATATAAGGTCTGGATTTGAAATGTCTGATGTTCAAAAGGTGCTTGATGGAGAAATAGACCAATTGTTATTCGAATTTTTGAAATTCACAAAGAAATCCCAAAATTAAATTTAACATATATAATTAATATATTATCAACAATCAAAATTATTTATGTTTATTAAAAGAAAAAAATTATTATTAACTGTATTACTTATAACTTCTTTGTTATTTGCTTGTTCAGAATCTAGCGAAGATAACCTTATGACCATGAATCAGGAAGTCAATGGTGATAAAAGTAATATTGCCCCATCACTTACAGAAGATGATGGAAGTTCCTCAGAAACAACAGGTGGTACCTTAAAAAGATTGTGGGGAGACCCGCCAACTCTTGATCCACATTTGGTTACTGACACTACATCTGCAGGTTTAGTTGTGGAAATGTTTTCAGGCTTAGTTGGCCTTAATTCAGAATTAGAAATAGTGCCCGATTTGGCTGAAAGCTGGGATATGAGTGAAGGAGGAACGCAATATACTTTCAATTTAAGAGATGACTTAAAATTTTCTGATGGTTCGAATGTCACTGCAAGAGATTTCATATACTCATTTAATAGGGCCGCAAACCCAGAAACTGAATCACCGGTAGCTGAATTATATTTAGGAGATATTATTGGAGCTCAAGATGTTATTGATGGTAAATCAACTGAAATTAGTGGTATTAAACTTATTGACGACAAGACATTGCAAATTAATATAGATTCTCCTAAAGCTTATTTTTTAGCTAAATTAACATATCCTACTGCCTATGTTTTAAAAGAAAGTAATGTAAATATGGGTGAAAATTGGACTGATAATCCTGTCGGAACTGGCTCATTCCAATTAGAAAGATATGATTTAGGGCAGGTTTTAATACTTAAAAGAAATGATAACTATTGGGGCGATTTAGCAAAATTAGATAGAGTAGAGTTTAATTTAGCTGGTGGTGTACCAATGGCTATGTATGAAAACGGCGAAATAGATATTACTGGAGTTGGTTTGGCTGATTTAGAAAGAGTCCAAAATCCAAATGATCCTCTTAATAATGATTTGGTTATGGTTCCACCTTCATTTACGATAAATTATATTGGATTCAATGTATCAATGCCTCCCTTTGACGATGCAAATTTTAGAAAGGCATTAAACTATGCAGTAGATAAACAATTAATTGCTTCATCTGTATATTCTGATCTTGTAAGACCTGCTTATGGAATATTGCCGCCGAACTTTCCAGGATTTTCTAGTGATATTAAAGGATTAGATTATGATCCTGACGCAGCATTAAAATTTCTTGAACAATCTAAATATGCTGATCCAGAGTCAAGGCCACCAATAGTTGTTACTATTCCTGGAACCGGAGGTTCTCCAAGCCTAGACATGGAAGTAGTAGCTGACATGTGGGATAGAATTTTAGGAGTACAAATTGAAATTCAGCAAGTTGAATGGGCCACTTACCTTCAAGACCTTCATAGAGAAAGATTGCAAGTTTGGGGTGGTTCAGGATGGCAAGCAGATTATCCAGACCCGCAAGACTTCATTGACATACTATTCCATTCTGAAAGCAAAGGAAATCATGGAATGTATGGAAACAATGAAGTAGATAAATTGCTTGAGGATGCAAGAACCGACCAAGACCCTCTTTCAAGGTTTAGTAAATATAATAAAGCTGAACAAATGATAATTGATGATGCGCCTTGGCTTCCTATGTGGTTTGATCAAGAAGGTATGGCATTAATTAATTCTAGAGTAAAAGGTTTTGAATTTACTCCTTTAATTGTGCCAAAACTCAAAAACGTTTATATTCAAAATTAAAAAAATGTAATTTTGATTTTTTATGCCTTAAAAAGAATACTATGGGTTCCATTTGTGATGCTTGTAATCACATTAATAGTTTTTATTCTTGGTCATTATGGCCCTGGTGATCCCGTTGAGGTTATGCTTGGTAACAACTATACCGAAGAATTAGCTGAGTCTATTAGAGATAAAAAAGGTCTTAATGATCCGCTTTTATTGCAATATTTTAGGTACGTCTCTGATTCTATAACAGGAGATTTTGGAGAGAGTTACAAATACCCAGGTAAAACGGTATTTGAATTACTTTCACCCAAATTAATTGTATCTTCTAAGTTATTTTTAATTTCTATAATAATTTCAACTTTTTTTGGAATACCATTAGGATTTTATGCTGCTATGAAACAGGGAACTCCCACTGATCCTGCAATTGTTTCAATGACATTGATCATGTACGCAATGCCTGTTTTTTTAACAGCGCCATTATTAATTATTATTTTTGCTTTAGAGTTGGGGTGGGTGCCGGTTTCAGGTTGGGGAGGAATATTTGATAAAAGAGCTATTTTACCTGCAATAACTGTTGGATTACCAGGGATTGCTGTTATTGCTAGATTAATGAGAGCAAGCACTCTTGATGTATTAGGTCAAGAATTTATTACTTTTGCAAAGGCAAAAGGTGTAGATAGATTTTCTATTAATTTTAAACATGTTGGAAGAAATGCGATATTACCTGTTGTAACAGTTCTGGGTTTGTCTTTTTCAGGAATGTTAGGAGGAGCACTGATTGTTGAGTTAATATTTGGAATTCCTGGAGTTGCTAGATTTGCATTGGATGCAATTTTTTCAAGAGATTATCCAATTATTATGGCCTTAACATTGATTGGCACAGCATCACTTGTTGTTGCAAATCTAATCGTTGATATTTTGTATGTATTTTTAGACCCAAGGATAAAATATTCAAATGATAACTAAAAAAAAATCAAATGTTTTATCTTCTTCTCCTTTTAGAGAAGGCTTTAAATCATTACTTCAAAAAAAAGTTGCTCTTACGGTCATAGTAATATTAAGCATTGTTTATTTAGTAGGAATTTTTTCTCCTCTAATAGCTCCTTATTCTTACTCTGAAACTGATTTATTAAATACTCAAAGCAGCCCTACATGGGAGCATATTTTTGGTACTGATAGACTTGGCAGGGATATTTTTACAAGAATTATTTGGGGAATTCAAACAACAGTAATAATTACATTTGTAGGGCTTATTACAGGAAGCTTAATACTTGGGGTGAGTTTAGGTTTAATAGCTGGATATTTTAGGGGTAGAGTGGATGCATTTATAACAAGAATTGGTGAAATACTTGCTGCATTTCCAGACATATTATTGATAATTATTCTTGCAGCTACCTTAAGACCAAGGATAGTAGATTTAGCTAGAAAATTTGAAAATTTTACAGGAATAAATGGCATCGTTTCAAGTGGAATTGTTGATTTTGCAGTAATTGGAATTGCTCTACTCCCATTAAGCTGGTTTGGAATGATGAGGTTGGTAAGAGGGCAAGTTTTATCTATAAGTCAAAGAGAATACGTTCAGGCTGCTAAAATTGCTGGTGCTTCTAATGCAAGAATTCTATTTAGACATATTTTGCCAAATGTAATTGGCCCTATTATTGTCTCTGCAAGTTTCGGGTTAGGTGCAGTTGCTGGAACAGAGGTATTTCTAAGCTTTTTAGGTCTTGGTGTTCAACCACCTCACCCTAGTTTAGGCATAATGATAGCTGATGTATCAGGCCGAGGGTCATCTAGCGTATCAGTGCTAGTAAATCATCCAGAACAGATACTTGCTCCAGTTGCTGTGGTATGGATTTTAATTTTTTGCTGGAATTTACTGGGGGATGCTTTAACTGATATATTCAACCCTAGATCAAAATAAATTATGAATATAAATACTTTTAGTAAATATAATTCTAGGCGTTCCGATGTTTTGGGCTTGAATGGCTCAATAGCGACTAGCCACCCTCTAGCTGCAAATGCAGGTTTAGATATCTTAAAGAAAGGTGGGAATGCAATTGATGCAGCGATAGCAGCAGCAGCAGCATTAAATGTTGTTGAGCCAATGTCTACAGGTATCGGAGGTGACGTATTTGCATTAATTTATATAAATAGTGACTCCAAAATCATTGCATTAAATGGAAGCGGAAGGTCAGGGTCTAAGGCTGATTTGAAATACATTAAAGATAATGGTTTCAAAGAAATTCCATCTGAAGGCCCTAAATCAGGACTGTCAGTTAGTGTTCCAGGGGCTGTTCATGCATGGGAAGAATTATCAAAAAAATATGGAAATTTTTCATTAGATACTGTATTGGCCCCTGCAATTGATTTAGCAATTAATGGCTTTCCCATATCAGAAATTATTGCAGATTATTGGTCTAAATCTGAAGAAAAATTATCTATAAATGGAAATTGTGACTTTCTTATTAATAATAAATCGCCAAAATTTGGAGATAAATTTGTTAACCCTAATTTGGGCAATACTTTAAAAAATATCGCTGAAAATGGAAAAAAATACTTTTATCATGGTGAAGTACCAGAAAAAATTATCAGTTATTTGAGTAAATTTGATGGATTTTTGACTGAGGATGATTTTCGAAATCATGAATCAGAATGGGTTGATCCAATTTCAGTTAATTATAGAGGTTATGATGTATGGGAATGCCCTCCAAATGGTCAGGGGATTGCAGCCTTAATTGGATTAAATATTTTTGAAAACTTCAATGATTTCAATAATGAATCTTTGAAGCTACATTATCAACTTGAGTCAATGAAAATATCTTTTAGGGATTCTTTGTGGCATGTATCAGATCCTGAATTTTATAAAACTCCTGTTGATAAATTATTGTCTAAGGAATATGCAAATAAAAGATTTAATGAAATAGATAAAAATAATGCGAAATTTAATTATGATATTGGTCATTTTAAAACTCAAGGAGACACAGTATATATATCTGTAATAGATAAGGATGGAAATGCATGTTCTTTCATAAATAGCCTTTTTCAAAGCTTTGGAAGCGGTATAGTCATACCGGATTATGGAATAGCAATGAATAATAGAGGTTCATTATTCTCTCTTATAGAAAATCACCCTAATAAACTAGAACCACTTAAAAGACCATTCAATACTATTATCCCATCTTTAATAACAAAAGACGGTAAGCTTGTAAGTTCATTAGGAGTTATGGGAGGATTTCAGCAACCCCAAGGACATCTTCAAGTAATTTCGAATATGATTGACCTAGAAATGACTCCTCAAGCCTCATTAGATGCACCGAGATTTAATTATGATTTTCTAACATCTATTGTGAATTTAGAAGAATCTTTCGATAAAAAAACTTATGAAATTTTAGAATCATATAAGCATAAAATTAATATTTTAAAAAATTATGAAAGAGGAACTTTTGGTGGGGGCCAAATTATTAATAAATTTAAAGATGTAATAATTTCTGGTTCTGATCCTAGAAAAGATGGTTTGGCTTTGAGTTACTAAAATGAAAATATGTCTTGTCCTGCCTTACGACATCTCATTAACAGGTGGGGTTACAAATCATGTTGTAAATTTTGCAATTGAGATGCAAGAAAAAGGTAAAGATGTAACAATTCTTACAACCTCATCTAAAAATAATTTTTCAATTAAAAATGTAAAAATAATAAATCTAGGAAAGCCGGTTCCAATTAAATTTGGAAGCACAGTTGCTCATATTTTATTATCATGGAAAAGTATATTTAGAATTTACAATTTTTTTAAAATAAATAATTTTAATATTGTTCATATTCATGAACCGCTGGTTCCATTTATTTCAATATTTTCTATTATATTTTCAAGGTCAAAAACTGTATTAACTTTTCATGCAACATTAAAAAAAAGTTGGAAATTTAGAGCTTGGGGATATTTATTAAAGCCATGGGTAGAAACAAAAAATTATATTATTACTGTTTCTAATTCAGCTCATAAATCTCTAGAAGTGTATAACTATAATTTTCCAGTTAATGTATACCCAAATGGGGTTAGTAAAAATCTTTTTTTCAATTCTAACTTAATAAAAAAAGATAAATTAAAAATTTTATTTGTTGGTAGAAACGAAGAAAGAAAAGGTGTTGACTTACTTTTAAAAGCTTTTAAATTGTTAAATCTTAAAAATCTAAAGAATGATTTTGAGCTCGTTATGATAGGAAAAGATATTGAAATTTTAAAAAATACATACAATGAATTAGATAACTGTAAATTTTTTGGGCATCTTGAAGGAAAAGATCTTTACGATCATTATAGAAATTCAGATATTCTTTGTTCTCCAGCAATTGAAAATGAAAGTTTTGGAATTGTCCTGATGGAAGCTATGGCTACAAAGACTGCAGTCTTGGCATCAGATATAAATGGCTACAGTGAACTTATTAATAATAAAAATGGATTATTATTCAAAAATAAAAATAAAAATGATTTATTAAATAAATTAACTTTATTGATTGAAGATGATAATTTAAGAAATAATTTAAAAAAACGTGGTTATGAATTTTCTAAAAAATATAATTGGAAAAAAGTTTCTGAAGATATATTAAAGGTATACAAGAATTTATAAAAAATGAGTGATATTTTTGAAAAATATAGACAATCATTAAAAGGCACTCTTGATATTTTCTTTATTGACCCGATACTATTTTTATTAATAAAATTAAAATTTACACCTAACTTTGTAACTTTAATTGGCTTTATCATATGCATTATAGCTGCATATTATATTGCCATAGGAAGTTTCGTATTGGGGGGTTTTTTAGTTGCAATTTCAGGAATAATGGATATTTTTGACGGCGCTTTGGCTAGAAAAATGAATCTAAATACTGACAAAGGTGCTTTCCTTGATTCGACATTTGATAGATTAAGCGAATCTGTAATTTTAGTTGCTTTAATATATTTCTTCACTAAAGAAAATGAATTAAATGCAGTTATATTGTCATCAGCTTCTTTAGTTTTTTCACTTTTAATTAGTTATTTGAGAGCTAGGCTTGAAGGTTTAGGGTATAATTCTAAAAGTGGTTTCTTTACTAGACCCGAAAGAGTTTTAGTTGTAACTATAGGATTAATTTTTTTTAGTCCTAACATCACTGTTTCTGTTTTAGCGCCAGCAAGTTTACTAGGACTTACTCACCGCTTTTTAGTTTTTTGGAGAATACTTAAGTAGAAATGAAAAATCTAATAAAACTTTTTTTCTTATTTATTATAATTTCCTATAATTTGATTAATCATAATTATATTTTTGCTGACCAAGATATAGTTAAAAATTATAATGTCACATCCGAAATTCCTGAAGGAATTAAATTTAGTATCGAATTGCTAAATTATGACGAAATTGATGATATTCAGGTAAAGTTTAAAATTGATGGTAGAAATTCATTTCAATATGAGTATCTTAAATTACCTAAAGATAATAATTTAATTGAACATTTTTTTTCTACTTTGCAATCAAGCAGATATGTCCCTCCCGCAAGCAAAATTGAATATTATTTTGAAATATTTTTTAAAGATGGATCAACATATAGGACTGAAATAAAAAATGATATTCTTCTTGACAGCAGATTTGAATGGGATTTAGTCCAAGGAGACATAGTTGATGTATATTTTCATGGGCCAGTTTCTAGAAGAGCTAAAAATGTTTTAGAGGCCTGTGATAAGTCTGTAAATGATATTTCTAACTTGTTGGGTGTTGATTCAAATAAACGAATTTCCTTAGTTATGTACAACAATTATTCTGAAATGTTTGATGTTGTAGTAAAGAAAAGTCAGACTCAAGCAGGTTCCCTTATTACTGAAGGTCAGGCATTTTCAACAGAAAATATAGTAATTGTAGATGGTGGCGCAAGGTCAGCTTTAGGTGTGGCAACCCATGAGATTACTCACATAATCGTTTCAAGAGCCACTAAAGATTCATATGTTGGGGTTCCCTTATGGCTTAATGAGGGGTTGGCTGAATATGGAAATATTGAGCAGGATTCAGGTTATGATAGATATTTAGAATGGGCAGTAGACACCAATAGGCTTTTCCCTTTTTCTTCTTTAAACAGATTTCCTGGAAATCCTAATTTGACCTTAGTAGCTTACGGTCAGTCAAAATCTTTTATTGAATTCTTAGTTAAAGAATACCCAGAAGAAAATATGAAAAATTTAATGAAAGAAATTTCTGGGCGAAAATCAATTGATGACAGCTTTATTTCTTCTTATGGTAAAAACTTAAATGACCTAGAAAGTGAATGGAAAAGTACTCTTTTATCAATTGATAGTAACGAATTTTTACTCAAACAAGTTGACGAGCCTGGGATTAATTTAAATGAAAATGGGTCTTGTGGAGGTGGAAAAATGAGTTTCGAAACAATGTTAATTTCACTAATAATATTAACTATATTCGTAAGAAAAATAAGATTTTATATTTAAAAACGTAAAAATTTATCCAATTAGTTTACATGTTTGTAACATTTTGTTAAATTCTCGTAATAAATCGTAATTGTATTCGTTTAAATTCAATACAATAAAAAATTTAGTAAAGGATTTATTATGCCTGATTTTGATTCTGGTAGTTTAGCATGGATGATTATGGCTTCTGCCTTAGTATTATTTATGACTCCTGGTTTGGCCTTTTTTTATGGTGGGTTGGTTAGAGCGAAAAATGTGGTGAGTACTATGATGTATTCATTTGCAGCTATGGCATTAATGCCTGTAATTTGGGTTCTTTGGGGTTATTCATTAGCTTTTGGTGAAGGTAATGCATTTATTGGAGACTTTAGTTATTTCTTGCTTGACGGCATTAATATGACTTCTCCAGAAGCTGGATCTGAAGTAATGTTTGTAATTTTTCAAGGAATGTTCGCAATAATTACTCCAGCTTTAATAACAGGAGCCTTTGTTGAAAGATTTAAATTTTCAACTTATTTAATTTTTATAACCATATGGGTAACTTTAGTTTATGCACCAGTTTGTCATTGGGTTTGGGGCGGAGGATGGATAAGTCAGGGTGTATTTGGTGACCAAGGAGCTTTAGATTTTGCTGGAGGAACAGTTGTTCATCTCAATGCTGGTGCTGCCGCACTTGTTGCAGCATGGATGGTAGGCAAGAGAAGAGGTGGTGCTGCAGGAACAATAGTTGCTCACAATGTGCCTTATGTTATTTTAGGCGCATCAATTCTTTGGTTTGGCTGGTTTGGGTTTAATGCAGGAAGTGAATTAGCTGCTGATGGTATTGCAGCAAACGCTTTCCTAACTACTAATACTGCTGCAGCAATTGCAGCTCTAACATGGCTTGTAATTTCCGGAATACATACTGGAAAGATGAGTGCCGTCGGAGCAGCTACTGGAGCTGTTGCTGGATTAGTAGCTATAACACCAGCTTGTGGTTGGGTTGATGTGGGTGGTGCATTAATGATCGGAATGTCAGCTAGTGCTGTATGTTATTTATGTGCACTTGGAATGGAGAAGACAGGAATTGATGATGCATTAGTTGTATTCGGAGTTCACGGAATTGGAGGAGCATGGGGAGCATTAATGACAGGAGTATTTGCTTCTGAGGCTATTGGTGGAGTTAAAGGTTTATTAGAAGGAAACGGGACAATAGTTTTAGAGCAATTGGTTGGAATTATTGCTACGTTCTTATATTCTGGAATTGTTACATTTATTATTCTGAAAGTATTAGATGTTATTCCTGGTTTAGGACTTCAAGAGCCTGAAAAAGTAGAAATGTCTGGGCTAGATGTCAATGTTCACGGTGAACGTGGATATGTATCAGATGGTGCAGATTAAGGAGATCTTATGATTAAAATAGAAGCAATTATAAAACCTGAAAGAGCCAATTCAATCGGATTAGCTTTAGAAGAGGCTGGTGTTGGTGGTTATTTTCTTTCTAATGTATCTGGAAAAGGTAACCAGAAAGGCGTTGAAGTCACTACTGGAAGGGGGACTACAAAGATAACAAGATCTTCTGTCCCAAAGACAATAATAACTACGGTTGTTGATGATTCGCAAAAGCAAAAAGTTCTAGAAATTTTGCTTGATAATGCCAAAACAGGTGAAGGAGAGATTGGTGATGGAAAAATTTTTATTACCAAGATTGAAGAGGCAATAAGAGTAAGGACTAGCGAGACTGGAAAAAAAGCACTTTAATAGGGCTGAATTATTATTAAAAGGAAGAGGACAATCTCCTCTTCCTTTTTTTTATTGATTATTTTTTCTTCCAATTGATAGAATGACTAAATCAATGTTTATTGATTTTATAGGAGCGTAGCTCAGTTGGTAGAGCGAAGGTCTCCAAAACCTTAGGCCGGGGGTTCGAATCCTCCCGCTCCTGCCATAC
>MDTB01064570.1_pt1 | contig 13094 bp, 12 predicted proteins | sample 811161 | NCBI WGS metagenome assembly MDTB01 (sample SAMN05326650, study PRJNA326480) | marine metagenome | isolation source: seawater | place: Mediterranean Sea | collected 2009 | reverse complement strand
CTGATATCTATCTTTTTGACTATCAATAACATGGTTAATTTTATCATGCCAAAGGGCTAAAGTTGGTTTATTCATTACCAAAGTTTCTAGTAAACCTGTGGAATCATAACTATGTATAATGATTTTATTTTTTACATATAATTTATTTATTTTATCATCACCTATATTAATATTAATATTATTTTTTAAGTTTTTAATAAATTCTTTAATTTTATAGTCATATTCAGAGTTTTTTGAAGCTGAATGAAGTCTTATTGTTGTATTTTGTTTTATTGAATTATCTAAACAATTAATAAAATCTATATATTTATTTATATATTTATCATACTCTGACCAAGGGTCAGAAGAATTAAATGAAAGTCTTAAATGTTCCATATTTAAAAGAATTGTAGTATTTTTTACATTACTAGATTTTGGTAATGTTTTAAAAATGAAGGCATCTAAACAATTATTTTTAGTTACTCCCCAAGATATAAATTTATCTGAAACTTCTTCTTCTATTGTATTTTGTGTAAGTTTATGTGTAAAATAATTATTACCATGCTGTCCAATAAAATATTTAGAGCCAGTATTTATTTTTAAAGCTGCCCAAATTTTAAAATAATCATTAGTATCATAAAGATTGGAAGTAAAAATAAATTTTGGTAATTTTGGTAAATTTGAAATTTCTAATAAATAAATTATTTCATTAAATTTTTCAAGATAATTGCCAGGTAAAGTTTTAATCAAGCATTCAATTATTATAATCTCAATTTTTGAAAATGACTTGTTAAAATTTAGATTTTTGTAATAATGATCTCTATTTTTATCAGTTTTATTGTTTAATATTAATGTATCCTCTTGTTTAAAATAAAAATTAAAACTTGGCAATTGAAATAAAGATAGATTTAGAAAGCTTTCATTTAATAATGATAAATAGCTTTGACAGATAAAATATTTATTTGATCTTGACGGTAACATTTTTAATAATTTTATTAAAAATTTTTTTATAAATTTATTGTTTTTAAAACTATTAGTATGAGTTGTTTTTTGGTTATTATGATTATCATTAATTTTATTAATAATAATATTTTCTCTATCGATAAATTTTAATAACAACAAATAAATATTATTATTCCATTTTAAATTATTATTTAAATAATCTAAATCTGATGAATTTTCATATGTTAAGTTTTGGATGTTTTTAGAAAATAGTAACTCAAATTCATTTTTTTCATTTAAAGAATTAAGAAGTGAATAATACCTATTATATAACAACTTTATACTTTTTCTTAACCAATTCCCAATAATAATTTTCCAAAATCTACTACTATATTTAGCTTTATGATAATCGTTTAAAAAATTAACTAGAAATGGGAATATATTCTTTTCGATACTTTGAAGTTTACTAAAATGTATTTGTTCATTTAAGAAGTTAAAATTATCAGCTATAGAGCAATCCGATATATTTTTTCCATTTACTGAATATAAAGATTTTACTTTTGTATTTATAAATTTTATATTTTTTTTACCTATTTCAAAATTTTTGAAATAATCAAATAAAATTATTTGTTTTGCCATTAAGCTATTTTAAAATTTTTCTATAAATTTTAAATGCTTCTGCATATTTTAATCCTGATTGACTCCCTCTTATCATAGCTAAATTTTTAATATTTTTTAGAGATCTTGGATGAGGTACATTTCTCATTTCATTTTTGTATATATTTAACAATTTCATTTTTTTTTCAATATTTTTCTCAATGTTTATAAATAAATTGGGTTTAAATGCTTTATAAGCCCACTCAGTACTTGATGGAATTTCAAAAAATAAAATTTCTTGAACGTTGTGTTTTGACAATGGTCTTGTTGCTGTTGTAACAGCTTTACTTGTTATTTGATGATCGATATTCAAATCATATGGATAATGGGTGTAAATTTTATTAGGTTTAATATAATTAATTTTTTCTTCCAAAGTTTGTACAATATCTAAAAATGTGACATTATCCATTTGATTGTCAGGATAATTATAAGTAAATAGGTTTTTATAACCTATAATCTTTGATACTTTAATCGCATTGTTTTTTCTGTTATTAATTTTTAACTGTAAATTTTTTTGATTTCTTGAAGATTCTCCATCACTTAAAATTATTACACTAATATTATCTTTTTTCTTTTTATGATTTAGTAATGCACCTCCACAACCCAAAACTTCATCATCTGGATGGGCAGCAATAACTAATATATTTTCATTCATATGTTCTGACCATATCTTTAGCTACTGATTGAATTAATTTTTCAGATGGATTGATACAATCAATCTTAGATACATTATATATTAGTTTAAATAAATCTACATCATATTTTCCGATTGTTCTTTTAAATAATGGAAGGAAGCTAGAATGAAATGATGATATCCCTAAAAGTATATCAATGAGTTCAGTATTTTTAAGATTAATATTTAAAGGAAGTATATTTTTTTCAATTATTTTGAAAAATTCAAAGACATCGTATTTTTTTGAATAATTATTTTGTGATAATAACCAACTTAATACTTCAGTTTGTGCATTCCCAGCACTTCTTCCTATACCAGCCAGTGAACTATCTACAAATGTTGCTCCTGCTTCAATTGCCGCTAAACAATTGGCGTTTGCTAAATTAAGATTGTTATGACCATGAAAACCAATTGCAAATTTAGATTTGTTAAGCTCTTTTACATAATTTTTTACTTGATTAGGAAACATACAGCCCGAAGAATCAACTACATAAATTGCTTTTAAATCATAATTATTAAGTTTATCTAATTGCTTTTTAATATTTGTAATAGAATTGGCGTATGTTTTCATAATATTGATAAAAACTTGGATTTTATTTGTTAAACAATATTCTATATATGGGATTGCTGATAAAATATTATTTGGCTCAACGCCAATTCTTAAAAAATTCAGTCCTTTTTCTTTACAAGATTTAATATTCTTTATTTTACCTATGCCTGGTATAAAAAAAGATCCAATATTGGATTTCTTAACAGATTTTGATGAAGATAATAAATAATCTTCATCACTCTCAAAAGCTATACCATATTTAGGCTGAGAAGCTCCAAGACCTAACCCATGACCAACTTCAATATATTCAATACCAGCAATTTCTAAATTACTTGAAATTTTATTAGTATCTCTACTTGTAAATTGAAAATTTAATGGATAGCTACCATCACGAAGAGTGCAATCCAAAATCTCTACTTTATTTATTTTATTCATATTTCAGTAATAAATTATTTGCATTGTTAAAAAAAATATTATTAATTTGAGAATTAGTAAATTTATTTTTTTTTAATAAATTTTTAAGAAAATTTTTACTTTCAGAATAAGGCATAAAAGGATTATCTGAGCCAAAAATAATTCGTTTTGATCCAATTTTTTTAAATACATAAGCATAATCAGCTATTAAACTACTTTCAGACCAATAATTTAAAGAAAATGAAGTTTCTAAATAAATATTTTTATAACTTTCAGCTAATAATAAAGACTCCATAATTTTTAATCCACCGCCATGAATTATAATTATTTCTCTAGAAAAACGTTCTGCTATATGAGAAACTATTTTCAATGGATAATATTTATACATTTTAGAACTGCCATATGCAGCGCAAACAGAAATAAATAATTTTTTATTCTCACATGCATTTATTAGAGTATCTAATTTATCATATAATCTATTATCTATATTTTGAATATATGGATGTATTACAATACCTATAAAACCAATTTTTTTAATTAAACTAATTTGATTTTTAATATTTTTATTAAAATCAGGCATATACAAATAATAAAAATTATTAGTATTTCTTTTATTTTCTAATAATTTACAAAATTGATATTCTTTAATAACCTTTGATGAAAAAATCGGAAAAACATATTTAGTGTCATTGTTATTTTTAATATTTGATATATAATTTTTTATTTCATTTGCCTTTAATTGTAGCAAATTATTTTCATCTTTTATAGATGTGGGAAAATGAAAAAAATCAATAATTTTCATTTTTTTTCCAATATGAGTAACATTTCTCTTTGTGGGAGAGATTTATAATTGTGCAGAAGTCTAAAATGTGAAGTTAATTGAGAACTATATTTTATCATATCACTTGGATTATAATAATTAACAAAATTTTCTTTTTTATAATTATGATCATATAAATTTGAAAGCATATCGATAGCTACAAATTTTTTTGAAAGATTAAAACTTTGCTTAATAATATTTTTTCCATAGCGATTATTATCTATATTTTTTAATTTCAAATTAATAAACCCGAATAAACAAATAATGTCAAATTTAGTATTAGAATTAAAATTTTTAAAATTTTGAACAATAAAATCATATTTTGGGAATTTTTTTTGACATTTTTTGATTAAATTAGGATTAATATCAATCCCAGTATAGTTCTTTATTTTAATTTCTTTTTTTAAAATTAGTGAAAGAAAATCTGCAAACCCACAACCAACATCTAGTATAGATAAATTTGTTAAATCAATATTATTTATTAATCTTTCAAATCTCAAATTTTGATTTTTTTTACTATCCCATCCTAATGTTTTAGGGCTGACACCAAATTTTTTTAGTCTATCTGAATATCTAGAAATGATGAATTGATCAGATTTATTTTTTTTATGCATTTAAACTATTTATATTTTAATTTTAATTTTGATTTTATTTTTTTTAATGTTTCTCTAAGTTGTACTTTATTATTATATTTAATTATTGTAAAACCATGTCTTTCAGCGCCTGATTTTGGTTGACTTAAAACATAATTTTCCTCAAATAATAATTTAAAAAATAATATATTTTTTATATTTTTTATTTCATTTAAGCCTGAAATTTTTTTTACTTTTCCAGATTTAAATTTTAAAAATTTTAAAATTATTTTTGTTTTTTTATTTAAAGTCTTAAAGATAAATTTTTCTTTTAGGGCATTTTTTATAATTAATTCAGATAGATCAATCCCAGTATAGTTTTTAATAATTACTGAAGATGTTAAAACACCACCACCTCTGTTGGCCATTTCTACTAAAAAACATCTTCCTTTATTATCTAAAATATACTCAGCATGTGTTAAGCCTGACCTTAAATGTAAAGCATTTACAACTCTTAAATTAATTTTCTTAATATTTTCTTCTAAATTTTTGTTTATGTTAGCCGGGTAAAGTACGTCTGTTATTACTGGTTTTGCACCTTTCATATTTTTTTTACTTGCAACGGCTAAATTATGATGATCTCCCTTTTGATCAAATGCTCCATCTACGGTGATGTGTGTTCCTTCGATAAATGCTTCTACAATTACATTTCTTGAATGTGAATTAGCCATAGTATCTAAAAAACTTTTTCTTAATTGATTTTTTCTTCTGACTATATTTACTCCAATGGAACCTCTATTATCAGTTGGTTTTAAAATTATTGGTAAACCTATTAATTCACAAGCAATCTCTACATCTTGAAAATTTTTTGCTGATAAAAATCGTGGCTGAAGTATATGATCTTTTAAACATGCCTCCCTCATCCATAATTTATTTGTAGTTAGTTGAGCGCCTGTTAAACCATCATTACTCAATCCAAGATTTTTAGCTATATAAACAGCTGCAAAATGTGAATAATCACATTGATCAGCTGTTATTCCATTTGGCTTATATTTTTTAGCTACATCTAGCAGTTTTTTTAAATCTCTTGGATTAATAACTTGAAATTTATCAGCGTATTTGAAGCCTTCTGCAAATTTACTTTCATCAGTTACAAAAACGAAATGTCCAAGTTTTTTAGCTTTTTGAATTAATGGAACTTTTTCCCAATTTGCACCAATAATCATTAATTTTTTTTTCATTTACTTTTATTTTTAATTATATCTTTAACAGTGATTAGTGTGTTTGGTTCAATATTTTTATTTGCAATGATTTTATTATTTGCAAAAAAATTCATATTTCTATCAATTCCTTTTTTTGAACACCTTAACCATTTTAATTTCTTATTTTCTATAATTTCATTTTTATTGATAAATTTATTCGAAAAAGCTTTTTTAATAATATTGTTTTTATAATTTTTGACAATTTTTGGTAGTGAGTTTTTTTTAGAATAGCCAAATGCTGACTCAACTTCCCTTATTCTTAATACCATTTCCTTGAATTCATTAAAATGCATTGCAAAATGGTGATCAGGCCCTTTACTATTCCTATTTTTAGTAACATGTTTTTCTATTATACAAGCACCTAAGGTTACAGCCGCAATAGGTAAGTGGTAACCTTTAGAGTGATCTGAAAAACCAACTAAACAACCTGTAAGTGACTTTAATTTGTTAATAAAATTTAAATTTGATTCTTTATAAATGGTCGGATATTTAGATACACAGTGTAAAAAAACTAATTTTCTATTTTTATATTTAAAACATAAATCTTTTATAAATTTTATCTCCTTCTCTAGAGCATATCCCGTAGATAAAATTAAAGGCTTGCCAGTCACTGCAGCTTTTTTTACAATTTCATGATCGCCTTGAAATTGAGGTGATGCTATTTTGATAGCTTTTAATTTGTATTGATTAAATAAATCAATTGCCCCAGTATATGTAGGTGAAGATAAAAATTCTAAATTATTTTTTTTTGCCTCCTTTATAAGAATTGGATACCATTCCTCATTAAGTTCTATACTTTTAAACCAGTTATGAAATTTTCTAGACTCGTATTCTTTTTGATAAAGTTGATTAAATAATATAGATTGAAATTTTACGGCGTTTGCACCTGCATCTGCTGCTCGTTCGATCATTTCAATTGCTAAATTTAAATTTTGATTATGGTTTGAGCCAATCTCAGCTATTATATAAGCTGGTTTATCTTTACCTATTTCTTTTCTGCCAATTTTGAAATTTTTTGAAAAATTCATTTTGAATATAATATTATATTTTTTGATTAATTAATATCAATTAATTTATTTACAATACGGTTAACTCCTTTCCCATCTATAATTTTATTCATATTTTTGACCATTGTTTTTCTAAAACTATAATTATTGTATATTTTTATGAAACTATTTTTAAAATTATCTAAATTTTTTTTTCTAAAATTATCAATTACTAAACTAATATTTTTATTTATAATAAACTCTTTAATATTATCTTGATTTTTTTCAGTTTGAATAGAAATTGTTGGTTTTAGAAAAAAACAACATTCTAAAAATATAGATGATGTGCTACAAATTATCAAATCTGATGTTACTATTAAATTTTGTATCTTATTTGAAAATTTTAAAAATTTTATGTTTTTATTACTTAAATAATCTTTTTTAAATTTTATAAAAACTTTATCAGTACTATTATTAATTAAAGTAATGTTTAATTTTAGTTTTAATTCTAGAATATTTTTTAAAATTTTCATAGATATTAAAGTAGGATCAGAAGATCCAGTAAATATAAGTATATTTTTAATATTTTTTTTTAAATAATTATTTCGAATTTTTTTGGATTTGAGCTTTATAAATTCTTTTCTGATAATAGTATAATTATGCCCTAATAATAAGCTTGAATTTTTACTTATATTTTTTTTTAAATAATTATTTTTTTTATAATAACTAAAATTAATATAATAATCACAGTGATGCTTTCTATGATTTAAATCATCGATGACAACTAATTTATTACAAAATTTTTTAATTTTTTTTTCCCAATTTTTTGATAAGAAATAGTGATCTACAAAAAAAATTTGAATGTTTTTAAATCTATTTAATTTTTTTATAGTTTGGATAGAGTCTTCAGACTCTGAAAATCTTTTATATTTTTTATTAATTAAAATAAGTTTAAATTTATTTTTAATTATTAATTTATTTTGATTACCATCTAAATTTGAGCAAATAAAATTAATACTATATTTTAATTTCTTAAGTTTTTGTGCAATTGCAATACAACGAATTAAGTGCCCATTGCCAATTTCATGAGAAGAATCAACTCTAAATACTACATTTTTATTTATAATCACCTTACTTTAAATAGTGGTTTTAATATTTTTGTTTTTATTTGTTTTCTTAAATTATTTTTTTTTATAAAAATATTCAAATTATTTAATACATTATCATACGCACTTATTAGTAATTTTATATCTTTTTCTGAGTGAGAATAACTAATATTATGTGCTCCTCCAAAAAAAATACCTTTAGAAATCATTTCTTGCAAAATATATGTTTTAATTTCCCATTGAGAGTATTTCTCAGTATCTTTTACATTTAATATCAACCATGGATAATGACCTTTAATTTCAATTGTATTTTGTAATTGATTTTGAATTATAATTTCCTGAAGATTTTCTTTAAGATATCTTCCTCTCAAATTAATAGTTTTTATAACTGGCTCTTTCATCATTTTTATAATTACTGCTTTTGCTGCAGCTAATGATAATGTTTCACCACCAAATGTGGTTGAAAAAAATATATTTTCCATTAATTTCATTATTTTTTTCTTTCCAGTTAAAACTGAAAGTGGATAACCATTTGCTATTCCTTTTCCGAATGTAGCTAGATCAGGTGTTACATTAAAATATTCTTGTGCACCACCAAGAGACCATCTAAATCCAGTACATATTTCATCAAATATTAAAATACTTTTGTTTTTATGTGTTAATTTTTTTACTTTTTCTAAAAAATTATTTCTTGGGTAATCAATATTCATTGGTTCTAAGATTACTGCTGCAATTTTATTTTTGTATTTTTTAAATATTTCAGAAAGTGAATTTATATCGTTGTATTTAAAACTATGTGTTAATTTAATATCTGATTTTGTTACTCCTAAATTTCTTGAGGTACTTGCAATATACCAATCTTGCCATCCATGATAACCACATACGGCAATATGCTCTCTATTTGTGTAAGCTCTTGATAATCTAATTGCCCCAGCTGTCGCGTCTGATCCATTTTTTGAAAATCTTACACTTTCTGCGCATGGTATTATTTTGCATATAAGTTCAGCTAGTTCAGTTTCTAATTTATGTGGCATTGAAAAAATAACACCGTTTTTCATTTGTTTTAAAACAGCATCATCAATATCTTTATTTCTGTAACCGATTGAGATTGATAATAAAGAATTTACAAAATCTATATATCTATTTCCATCGATATCCCAGACCTTCGAGCCTCTTGCCTTTGAAAAAAAATACGGAGTAACACCAGATGGATATTGAGTTAAACTTTTACTAAATGTTTGTGAGGCTAAAGGAATAGTTTTTAATGATCTATTAAGATATTGATTTGATTTTTTAAAATTATTTTTCATCTTTTTATAAATCCCTCATTTCTAGCATATTTATTATTTAAATTAAGCAATTTTGGATTTTTTAATAAAAATTTAATAACGTCATTGAAGTCAAAAAATTTTTTCCTTTTTTCAAAAAAACTAAATATTTTTCTTATTAAAATTAAGTCTTCTTTATAATCAACCGTTAGCCTTATATAAGAGTAATCAACTGTATTTTTGATATTTAGAAGTTTAAATTTTTTAGGTCTTGAGTTGATGTATGATGTAACGTGCTCCCTATCTAATGAGCTTTTTGCATTCATATAAGCAGTGACTAATATATTTTTTTTTATTACTTCTACATCGTAACCATCAGGATATGTCGGCAATATAATATTACTTGTATAATCATTTTTGTTCTTCAGGTGGCTTTTAATTATTATATCTATAATTTTAGGATCTACTAATGGACAATCTGCTGTAAGTCTAACTACATGATCTGGATTATATAATTTTACAATATTATAAAATCTTGATAATACATTTTTTTGAGAGCCCCTGTAACAATGGATATTATTTTTTTTACAAATGTTGTAAATTTTTTTGTCATTAATACTAGTACTTGTTGCAACAACTAAAGCAGCAATAAGTTTTGATCTAAGAATTCTTTCAATTTGTATTTCAAGAATTGTTTTATTATTGATTTTTTTTAAAACTTTATTTTTATATCTTTTTGATCCAGTTCTCGCTTGTAAAATCCCTATAATTTGCATTTTTATTTCCAAAATGATGGATTAATCAAATTTCTATTATTTGAAGAAATACTTGGATATTTATAATGAGTATTTTGCAAATTGATTTTAATTAATTCATTAAGCTGAGTACAATCTTCTACGCCAATCACACATAATTTAAAATTTTCAAATTGTTTAATAAAATTGATACAACCTTCAACTCCACTTATATTATTTTGGTTTAAAAAATTATTCCATTTTTTGAATTTTAATTTCCACTTATAAAAATATTTGGGTATTTGGTTATAGTCTAAAGTTAACAAACCCTGTAAAAAAATTGATCTAATATGGATTTCTATTTTAGATTTTTTAATTAATTTTAATATTTTATTAGACTGCAATCTTTGATCAATAATGTTAAATGGGCATTGAATAATATCGAATAAATCAAGATCAATTAATTTTTCTAAATTATAAAAATCATAAACAGAAATTCCAACTTTTTTAATAAGTTTATTTTTTTTTAATTCTTTCAATTTTTTTTTAAGTAAATTATCATGAATTTTTTTTAAATCATCTGGATTATGAAACATTAAACAGTGGATATTATCGATTTTTAAATTCATTAATGATGATTTAATTTTATTTTCTATAGATTTTTCAAAATTCTCTAGATCATTTGTACCAAACTTAATCTTATTTATAATTTTAAAATCCTTAATATTTAACGAACCAAGTGTCTGTTCAACATTTGTGTATTCTTTAGAGGTATCAATGGAATAAATATTATTTTTTTTACAAAGATTAAGAATTTTTTTTATTTCATTTTTTTTAGTTTTACCTTTTTTGTTTGCAATACCATATTTTGATCCAAATTGAGCTGTTCCAAGACAAAAATTTAATTTAGGCATTTTGTTAAGATGCTTGTTACATATTTTTGTTTTTTTAGAGTTAGATCTGGATAGATAGGTAAGCTTATTGCCTGTTCATAGTATTTTATTGAATTTGGAAAGTCATTTTTTTTAAAACCTTTTTTTTTATAAAGACCATGTGTGTGAATAGGGATATAATGAACTTGTACAAATATTTTTTTACTAAAAAGATAATTAAAAATTTCAGATTTCTTTTTAATGTGAATTTTATTTTGCAATCTAATTATGTAAAGATGCCAACTTGATTTATAATTCTCATTTATGAAAGGTAGTTTTATTGGTAAATCTAAAAGTAATTCATTATATTTTTTTGCTATCCTAGTTCTTGATGCAATAAATTTATCTAATCTTGATAATTGAGATAATCCAAGAGATGCCTGTAGCTCATTTAATCTGAAATTAAAGCCTAGCAAATTAGCATTATAGAACCATTTTGGTTTATTTGCATATTCTTTATTGACTCCATTATTTCTAAGCATTTGTAAATTTTTATATAATTTAAAGTTATTTGTAGTGCACATACCTCCTTCAGCAGAAGTTATACTTTTTACAGGATGGAAACTAAATACTGTAATATCCGAATATCTACAAGAACCTATTTTATTTTCAAAATAAGATCCTCCTAATCCATGGGACGCATCTTCTATTATTTTAAAATTATATTTCTTAGACAATTTTGATATTTTTTTCATATCACAAGATAATCCAGCCATATGAACTACAACGATAGCTTTTGGTAATGTTTTATTTTTTTTTGATAAAATTAATTTCTTTTCTAGTTTTTCAATATCCAAATTATGTGTATTTAAGTCTATATCTACAAAATCAACTTTTGATCCTGCTATTAATCCGCAATTTGCTGACGCAATAAATGAAATAGGTGAAGTCCATAGATAGTCACCTTCCTTTAAACCAATAGCTAAACATGAAATTATCAATGATGAGGTTCCACTATTAGATGAAACAGCGTATTTTACATTACAGTAATTAGAAATTTTTTCTTCAAATAATCTACTTCTCTCACCCTGAGTTATTAATTTAGATTTTAATGCGTTTGAAACAGCTTGTAAATCTTGATTTGATATTTGATGTTTTCCATATGGTATCATTAAATGCTACCTATAAGATTAAGGTTTTTTTTGATCCACAATCTTAAATCTTTTATAGTCATCCAATCCATATTATTATTTGAATTATATTGAAAAGTGTTACTGACTTTTTTTCCTTTTTTTATTCTTATAGGATCTTTACTCCAATTATGTATTGCTGGAAGTATTTTATAGAAAGATTTATATTCATAAGTATACATTGAATCTTCAATCCCTATCATTTGTTCATGAAGTTTTTCACCTGGCCTTATTCCAATTGTATCAAATTTAACTTTTTCATTTATTGACTTTGCAATATCAACAACTTTCATAGAAGGAATTTTTGGAACATAAATTTCACCTCCCACCATATCAGTAAATGTGCTCCAAACTTGTTTAACAGCTTGATCAAGGTCAATCATAAATCTAGTCATCTTTAAGTCTGTTATTGGAAATTTACTATTTTTATTTAAATTTATAAAAAAAGGTATTACTGACCCTCTAGAACCCATAACGTTTCCATATCTAACAACGGAGAATCTTGTAGATTTACTACCACTATAAGAATTACCTGCAATAAATAATTTATCAGAGGTTAATTTTGTTGCACCATAAAGATTTATTGGCGAACTAGCCTTATCTGTTGAAAGAGCAACAACTTTTTTTACTTTTTGATCGATACATGCATCTATTAAGTTCATTGCACCGAAAATATTAGTTTTTACACACTCAAATGGATTATATTCTGCTGTTGGAACAATTTTAGTTGCTGCTGCATGAACAACATAGTCAATACCACTTAATGCTCTGTAAAGTCTATTTTTATCCCTAACATCACCAATAAAAAATCTTACTCTCTCATCATTTTCATATAGTTTCATCATTTCCCATTGCTTCATTTCATCTCGAGAAAAAACAACAATCCTTTTTGGTGAATATTTTTCTATAGTCTTTTTTATAAATGCTTTTCCAAAAGAACCAGTACCACCTGTGACTAAAATTGATGATTTTTTTAACATTAAATTTCTCTAATTATTCTATACATTTATTAATAATTTTTTTTACTAAATGATTATTTGGATCATTGCTAATTATTTTTTCAATTTTT
>MDTB01209100.1_pt1 | contig 13095 bp, 15 predicted proteins | sample 811161 | NCBI WGS metagenome assembly MDTB01 (sample SAMN05326650, study PRJNA326480) | marine metagenome | isolation source: seawater | place: Mediterranean Sea | collected 2009 | reverse complement strand
GCTTTCCTACTTTAAATCTGCTTGTAACAATTATTAGAGATGATCTAACTGAGCGACAAGACTCTGTTTTAAGAGATCAAATTGTTGAATTTTTACACAGAGTAAAAGGTAATCCTGACATGGGAGACCAGCAATACGTTAAAGATAAGATCTTTGATTTTTGCAGAAGGCAGGCATTTAAAGAAGCCCTCGAAGAAGCAGTAGAGCTTGTATCGACTGATAATTTTGATTCTGTCGTCGGGCTCATGAAAAATGCTGTTTGTGTTGGAATGCCATCATCCACGGGTCATGATTTTTTTGAAGATATTGAAGCACGATTCGTAAAAGTCAACAGGCAGGTTTGTCCAACAGGAATTGATCAGCTGGATAGAAAAGATATTTTAGCAGGGGGTCTTGGCAGAGGTGAAATTGGTGTTGTTACGGCAAACACCGGGGTTGGAAAATCACATTTTTTAGTAAGTGTTGGTGCAGAAGCCCTTCGACGTGGAAAAAACGTTCTACACTATACATTCGAGCTTACAGAGACGGCAGTAGGAATAAGATACGATTCAAACCTTTGTGACATAGACAGCTCAGATGTCATAGATAGAAAAGATGATGTAATAAAAAAATACTCAGAAATGGATCTCGGAAGACTTATTATCAAAGAGTTTCCAACAGGTGCTGCAACGATAAATACACTTAGGAATCATATGGAAAAACTTATGCTCAAGTCATTTGTTCCTAGTGTTATAATTGTTGATTATGCTGATATTATGAGGTCCACTAGACAGTATGATTCTCTTCGACATGAGCTTAAGTTAATCTATGAAGAGCTAAGAAATCTTGCGATGGAGATGAACATACCAGTCTGGACTGCATCTCAAGCAAATAGAGATTCAGCCAAGTCAGACATTGTCGGTCTTGAAAACATGTCTGAAGCTTATGGCAAGGCTATGGTTGCAGATGTTGTTGTATCCTTATCTAGAAAGCCAATGGAAAAAGCTACAGGTGCAGGTCGGCTCTTTGTTGCAAAAAATAGAGCAGGTAGAGATGGTCTTGTATTTCCTATCAAGATGGATACAGCAAGATCTAAAGTTATTGCATACGGAGAGGAAGAGTTGACTCTTAACGAAGCTGTATCACAAGATGAGTCTACTATGAAGACTCTTCTTAAGAAAAAATGGAATGAGATAAATTCACACGAATAAACCTTTTCGGTATACTAAGAAAAAGCGAGACATAGTTTGGAAAATTTTAATCAAGCAAAAAGAGAGTCTACCGAATATTTCGGGGGAGATGAGTTAGCAGCAAGTGTTTTTGTTACAAAATATGCACTTACATCTCGTGATGGAGAAGTACAGGAGTTAACACCTGACGATATGCACCGGAGGCTCGCCGGTGAATTTGCAAGGATAGAAAAGAAATATCCCAATCCCATGTCTGAAGATGAGATCTATGAGCTGTTTAAGAATTTTAAATATGTGATCCCGCAAGGATCCCCCATGTCAGGTATTGGAAACAATAATCAAATACAGTCGATTTCAAACTGTTTTGTTATTGAGTCGCCTTTTGATTCATATGGCGGAATTTTAAAAACAGATCAAGAGCTAGTTCAAATTGCAAAGCGCCGCGGTGGTGTAGGGTTTGATATTTCTAACATTAGACCAAAAGGGCTAGCAACTGGAAACTGTGCGAGGACAACAGATGGTATTGAAGTATTTATGGATAGATTTTCAAATTCTTGTAGAGAGGTGGCTCAGGGCGGACGTCGTGGAGCCCTTATGCTTACTATTTCTGTACATCACCCACAGATCCGTGATTTCATAAGGATTAAGCGAGATCTTTCTAGGGTTACTGGTGCTAATATTTCTATAAGATTGACAGATGAATTTTTAAAAGCTGTAAAAGATAAAACAAGCTTTGAGCTTAGGTTTCCTGTAGATGACAAGTCTCCTAAGATATCTAAGCAAGTTTGTGCAAACGATTTGTGGGATGACATCATTGAATCTGCACATAGCTGTGCAGAGCCCGGCCTCTTGTTCTGGGATACAGCAAAAAACAATACGCCCTCCGATATATACGCAGACGATGGATTCGGGTCAACATCTACGAACCCGTGTGGTGAGATTATTTTGTCACCCTATGACAGCTGCAGGCTCATGGTTGTAAACTTGCTTTCTTTTGTCGAGAAGCCCTTTACTAAAAAATCAAGCTTTAATTATGAAAAAATGTCTGAAGTTGTAAAAAAGACTCAAAAGCTTATGGATGATATGATCGATCTTGAGATTGAGCAAATAGAAAAAATTCTTGAGAAAATAGAGGCAGATCCTGAGCCTGGTTCTGTTAAGCAAATTGAAAAAGATATGTGGTTAAACATAAAAAATAGAGCAACACTAGGTAGGAGAACGGGTCTGGGAGTGACTGCTGTCGGTGATGCACTAGCAGCAATGGGAATAAAATACGGCTCCAAAAAATCTGTTAATGTTGTTGAGTCTTTTTACAAGTGTTTGTCATTAAACTCTTATATGTCGTCTTGTGAGATGGCTAGAGATCGCGGGGCCTTTCCTGTTCACGATCACAATAAAGAAATGGGAAATAAATTTCTTGAAAGAGTCTGGGAAGCCAGCCCTGACATTCTTGAAATGAGCAAAAAACATGGAAGAAGAAATATTGCACTGACTACAACTGCACCGGCAGGATCAGTATCCACACTGACGCAAACCACATCAGGAATAGAACCTGCTTTCATGCTTCATTATACGAGGCGTAAAAAATTAACAGGTCAAGACGCTGACGGAAGAGTTGACTTTGTCGATGATAGCGGTGATAAATGGCAAGAGTACACTGTATATCACCACGGATTTAAAAAATGGATGGATGCAACTTATGATCATGAACCCGACGATCTTGAAGAAGCAGTTAGACATAGTCCGTATTCAGGTGCGACAGCAAATGAGATTGACTGGGTAGCCAAGGTTAGAATGCAGGCAGCAGCCCAAAAATGGGTATGTCATGCAATTTCAAACACTACGAATCTTCCTGCTGATGTAGATATAGAAACTGTTAAGCAGGTGTATATGAAGGGTTGGGAGCTTGGCTGCAAAGGAGTGACTGTTTATCGAGAAGGTTCCCGATCGGGGGTACTCGTTCAGGCTGATTCAAAAGCCAAAAGAGTTGATGATAAGAAAAGCATACAAATCAATTCAGCCCCAAAGAGACCAAAAGATCTAAAGTGTGATATACATCAGGCATCTATTTCCGGTGAGCCGTGGACAATTGTTATCGGATTGATGAACAATATGCCGTATGAAATATTTGGAGGAAAATCTGAATACGTTGAGATACCTAAGAAATATACCGATGGCATTCTTATTAAGAGGCCAAGAAAATCAATGGATTCAAAGTATGATCTTAGCTTCGGCGCGGATGATGATCAGCTTCTGATAAGGGATATTGTAAAGATATTTGATAATCCTAATCATTCGGCTTTTACAAGGACACTCTCTCTTGCTCTTCGGCACGGAGCACCGGTTCACTATATTTGTGAACAGCTTCAAAAAGATAGAGATGCAGATCTTTTTAGCTTTTCAAAAGTAATCGCCAGATGTTTAAAGAAGTATATTGCTGACGGTACGAGACCGGGCAATGGTGCAATTAACTGCAATTGCGAGACAAGAGAGCAGTGCAATATAGTTTATCAAGAAGGCTGTGCGACATGTCTTTCTTGCGGCTACGCTAAGTGCGGATAAAATAGGAGAAAGCTTTGAAGTGGACTAGTAACATCTCATCTCTGATCAAAGAGGTTGAGCTAAGAAAGAACCCGGTTATTATTCGGGTAAATAAATTTGATGAAAAAGCAGCAAAAGACTTCCAAGACCAAGTTGCTCTTGCTCACAATACAGGTCAAAAAGTAATCCCAGTGGTTATTGACTCATATGGCGGGCAGGTTTACAGCTTGATGGCGATGATTAGCGCGATAAAACATGCAGAGCTACCAGTCGCTACGATTGTAGAAGGAAAGGCAATGTCATGTGGCGCCGTTCTTTTTTCTTTTGGTGAGCAGGGAATGAGATTTATGGATCCTGATGCGACTGTTATGATTCATGATGTTTCTTCTATGGATTTTGGAAAAGTTGAAGAACTCAAAGCGGGTGCTGCAGAAGCTGATAGGTTGAATGAAAAAATCTATACTATGATGGCACGAAACTGCGGGAAGAAAGATGATTATTTTCTTAAGATTGTAGACAAAAAGAAACATGCTGACTGGTTTCTAGATGCCGCTGAGGCCAAGAAACACGGAATGGCGAATCAGCTTCGCGTGCCAAAAGTAGCAATTGTTGTTGACGTTAGTATAGATCTGGAGTAATAAACATGGATAAAAACTTTTATAACAAGTCAAGCGCTGACAGTCTCGGATGGGATCCAACGTGGTTTGATTGTGAAGAGTTTGATTTCGAGCTTGTCAAAGCAGTCCAGAAGTGGCAAAGACAAAATGGTCTAAAAGCTGATGGGCTTGTTGGTCCTGCAACGCATAGAAGAGTGTGGACAGATAGAGAAGCAAACATATCAGACTATGAGCCGAAAAGTAATCCATACTACCCGGGTGAGAAGCACATTGTTCATAACGGAAATTTTATTCCAATAGAGTGGGACAAGGTTATTTTATGGGATGAGGACGAAGGCTTTAAAGCAAACAAGGGCTGCTATACAGATCTATCTGGAAAAGAAGATCGAAAACCTACAATGTTTGTAAATCACTGGGATGTATGTTTATCGTCTGAGTCTTGTGCAAAGGTGCTAAATAGACGAGGAATATCCGTTCATTTTCTTATAGATAATGACGGAACAATTTTTCAAATGCTAGATACGCAGCACAAGGCATGGCATGCAGGAATTCCTCGCTACGAAGGGGGAAACACAAAAGGGATAGGTGTAGAAATTGCTAACGCCTATTACCCAAAGTATCAAAGCTGGTACATAAAAAATGGATTTGGAGAGAGGCCCATCCAGGAGCACGGCTGGGTTCATGGAAAAAAGCTCGAACCTTTTCTTGATTTTTACCCTGTGCAGCTTGAAGCTTTAAAAGCACTGTGGAAGGCATGTCACATAGGCATTGGAATTCCTCTTGAATACCCCAAGAACAAAATAGGGCACATTAGCACGAGCGTACACAAAGAATGCGAGAAGGGAGAATTTCATGGAGTCTGTAACCACTACAACTTTATCAAAACGAAAATTGATTGTGCTGGTCTTGATCTTCCTACTCTTTTAGAAGAAGTGAAGGCCACACCGATGTATGAGCTAGAAGATTAAAATGCTGAATGCATTTGTTTTTGTCACCTCAATCTCCATCGCTGTGTTTTTGATGTTTTTTCTTGTCTTTCTTTTAAGACTAGAATACAAAGAGAGAAAGCTGAATAAACAAATCGATGAACTTCTTTGCCAGAAACCGTATGATTACAAATGTAATGTGATTAACATTTATGATCATAGAGGAAGACTCAAGAATGAAAAAATGGATTCCACCTAAATCGCCCTATAATTTAATACAAGAGCAGCTCTGGGAAGACCCATGGAAGATATTTGTTGCATGTATTTTTTGCAATTTAACTAAAAGAGTTGATGCTGAGCCCTTTATCTGGGAGTTTCTTAAAAAATATCCTACGCCACAAGAGGCATCAGTAGCAAACATAAGAACACTTCAGGAAATGATTCACCCTCTTGGGCTTTCTGAGAGACGCTCTAAGGCACTTGTCTTAATGTCTGATGGTTACCTTAGAAAGCGCTGGAGAGACAATCCAACAGTGCTCTACGGTATCGGAAAATATGCTTCTGATGCCTATAGGATATTTTGTTTGGGAGATATTTCCGGAGTTACACCCAGGGATCATGCCCTAAATGATTATCACGCGTGGATAAAAAATGAAAGATCTCGATAACAACCTTCAGTCTTCTGGAATTGAAATAGAAGATATTGTAAAAACATTTTATTTTCGAACACACTTCTCAAAGGAGCTAATTGATGGTCTTGTTACTGAGACTGATGAGATCCTGGCTGATGATGAATACATAGATTATGCACCTAACCTTGCCGGAAAAATATATGACGGCATACAGGTTAAGATAAAAGAAGATTCGTACAGTAAGGCTTCGATATCTATTCTTGTAGAATCTATACAGGCTATATCTCATTCATTTGTCGAGAGATATTTTAGCAAAATTGAAAATGATAAGCTGGTAGGCCTCCCTCCGAGCTTTAGATGCGAAATAAATGATATGTGGATTGTGAGTCAGGAGGCTCATGATTATAATCCCCCTCACGAGCACATGATGAAATGCAATCTCGGCCTGTCAGGTGTCGTTTATTTAAAAATACCAGAACAGATTGACGGCGAAAGCGTTGACGGCTGCTTTCATTTCTCATGGGGCCCAGATGTAAATTTTGACTTATTGAGGTTTAGATACCCTGATCACAAAACAGTTACCCCAAAGCCCGGCATGTTTCTAATATTTCCTAAAAACACCACACATGAAGTCTTCCCTTTTAGGGGCCCAGGTGAAAGAAGATGCATAGCATTCAATGTCAATGTCTTTCCTAGTGACGGAGAGCATTGGGTAACGTAGTTTGCCAGGCTACTAGTCTTGAAACTTTCTTAGCCTAGCAACGCCATCTGTGACAGTAACGTAAGTTTGATGTGTAACCCAGTCACCTGCATTTATATAGGTTTTAATATTTTGATCTTCATCAACCCAAATCAACGCCTCGGGTATGTGAGTGTGACCCATGATGAATACGTCAACCTTCGGATGATGACGAAGAATATGAATAATAGATCTTAGCTTATGCTTTTTGATCTGGATCTCTGTCCACCATGTCGTAAAGTCAAAATTAAATGTAAATTCAAGCATGTTTTGAATAACAGAGAGAAATTTAACAAAAATCTTATTGTGCAATGCACCTTTGTCATATGCATCTCCATGCTCTATTCTAAACTTCCTACCATTCTCTTCAAAGTCGTATCTTTTAACAAACTCTATTCCCATGATATTTTTTCCAATTACACCCATTAGTCCTTCGTCGTGATTCCCGACAACGTACACAATTTTCTTAGATTTGCCGATCTGATTTAAAATTTGAAGACATCGCTCTGTAAAGACTGGGATCTTAATAAAGTCTATTATGTCACCTGCGAGGACAATTTCATCATAGGTTTCAGACCTAAGAAACTCTAGAAGCTCCTTTGACCTGTAAAACCTTGTCCCAATATGTGTGTCCGAGATGATAACTCTTTTCATTGAACATCCTTTATAATAACTATATTATTTCAAATAAAGGCGGTGTATCATTCCTGAAGGCCCTGAAGTTAGAAGATTTGCAATAGATTTGGCAAAGTATGTTTCTAGTAAAGAACTCTATGAGGTAGAAATTCTTTCTGGTAGATATCTTAAGAAACCAATTGACGGTATTGACTATATTACAGACAGCTTACCTCTAAAAATTGTAGGTGCTGGATGTCACGGTAAATTTCTTTATTGGATTTTGGACAATGATATATCTATCTGGAATACTCTTGGCCTAACAGGTGAGTGGTCAAAAGAGAGAAAGAAAAATTCGAGAGTGCGGTTTCTTTTAGAGAATGATGAGGTCTATTATAATGATACTAGAAATTTTGGGACAATAAAGATTGTCAAAGGTCGACAAGCTCTCATACAAAAGCTACAATCATTAGGCCCTGATTTGCTCGCTGAGGAATGTAGTAGCGAAAAATTTATAGAGAGAATGAGACTGAGAAATTCTAAAACCATTGTTGAGGCTCTAATGGATCAAAAAATTGTTGCGGGCGTAGGCAACTATATTAAAGCAGACTCACTCTGGCTTGCAAAGATATCCCCCCACCGAAAAGTTTCAGAGCTTAGTGATAACGATCTATCAAAACTAAATGACTGCATTAGAAAGATTATGACTACAAGCTTCGAGCTAGGCGGTGCAACAATTTACACATATAAAAACTTTGACGGATCAATTGGAGAATACGGATCAAAGTTTCTTGTATATAATAAAAAGGTCGATCCAGAAGGCAATCTCATAATCAAAGAAACCACACGAGATAAGAGAACGACTCACTGGTCACCCGACGTACAGAATTAAGGAGAAAAAATGAAAAAAGAATATACACTTTCTGATGACACAATCGGACAAATTGCAAAACTACTTCAAGTCGCCCTTCTGACAGGAACAGACATTGTTGATAATCTTAGAACTTTAAAGCTTTGTGCCTCTAAGGATACGCTTGTTCCTTCACCTGATTATATGGAGAGCTTCACTGAAAATATTGCCAAGATGATGGAATCTGTGGAGCAACCTGTCGATGAGGTACTTGATGAGTGATAAACTCGATAAGATGTTTGAGCTAAGAGAATCTTTTATGATCATGTTAAAAGAGTCAAATCCAGAAGGGGCTTCTCCTGACTGGCCAATTGATTTGCTTGATAAGGGATCTCAGCAACACGTAAGAGACATGGCACTTCGAGGCGTTGAAGAAATGTTTGAAGCATTGCAGCATCTTAAAAATTGGAAACCTCATCGCATGACAGAGGTTAGAAAATTTAATACAGACTTGTTTCTGGAAGAAGTCGTCGATGCATTTAATTATTTTCTATCTGTTCTGGTTCTTACAGGGTTTTCTGCAGAAGATCTTTATGAAGCGTATGAAAGCAAAGACAAGACAATAAGGGATCGAATTAATTCCGGGTACTAGGTTGTAAAATTAAACCTGCCTGATGTATAATATAATCTGATATCACACTAGGAGTGTTCATGTCTATAATTGATAAAATGTTTGCCAGGCAGCATGATTTTTCATCTCTTTTCTTTCAAAAAGATGAAATGACTGAAAGAGAAAAGGAGGAGATGACAAAGTCTTTTGCACTTGCTCTTCATGCTGAAGCAACTGGGCTGGCAAACTCTGTTAATTTCAAAGACCATCGATTGATCAAGCATGACATTGACAAAGAGAGAATACTTTATAAGTCAATAGATGCATTTAGATACATTTTAGCCACACTAAACATGTGGGACTTTGGAACAAATGACTTTATAAACGCTTTCTGGGACAAGGACCTGTACTTGCATGTAAGACATGAAATGGAGAAAAATAACTGGAAAGATCAGCCCGTTCTAATTGTAGACATTGACGATGTTTTAAACTGCTTTAGAGAAGATTTTACCGGGTGGCTCGCAAAAGAAAAAGGAGTCTTTACAGATCCAGACTCTACAGAGTACTATAGTACTAAAGAAGTCAAAGAAGCTGGGCTGATGCCTGAAGGAGTATTTCAGGAGTTTATCCTGGCAAGAGGCCTCAGAGAAATCAGGGCTAATGAAAAAATGGTTAGTGTTATTAATAAGCTTTATGATGAGGGATACTGGATACAGCTCCTTACAGCCCGACCTAAGGAAAATATAACTTGCTTACACGATACATTTTATTGGATATCAAAGTCAGGCGTAAAGTTTCATCATCTTGATTTTTCACCAGAAAAATTTCGCTGGCTTGTTCAAAAAGATTATTATGACGAGGATAAGGTTGTTTGTGCAATAGACGATTCTGCCAAACATTCCTCTGAATACGCAAAGCACGGAGTAAGAGTTTTATCGCCGTCTAAGCCCTACAATAAAGAATTAGAAAAAATAGATAATGTTAAAATGTACATGAATGAGGATGATGTATATGATAATGTGTGCGAGCTAAATAGCTTACTAAAAGGAGAATAAGTTGCCACAAAATAATAACCTAAAGCCCGTAGATCTTCCAATGACCCTCAGGTTCGACGAAGAGCCTACTACAGAATTTTTAAATGATATTGATGCTTTGCAAATAGAGTTAGTAGATCATCCAACTGCAGAGCAAATGAGAGAAGTTGCCTGGCGGTATGTTAAAGCCACATGGGCTGATACACCAGAATATACTAATCCCGGAACAGCTTCGGCATTTGATCTTAGTGAAAACCTAGAGGATGTTCTCAACTTTAGAGCACTACCAACACCAATGGAGATTTTTAGCTTTACATTTAAGTTTGCGGGAATTGACCTACAGACTGTTACGCATCTTATTCGCCATCGCGCAGGATCATTTGCTGCACAGTGTACCGGTGACAGATTTTTACATCATGAGCCTTGCTTAGTACCGTCTGCTGTTGAAAACAGCCCGGATCTTTATCGTCGGTGGAAGCGTCATGTTGAAGACTCTAAGAAGCTCTATGCGGACATGGTAGACACAAAAGAAATCTCTATGATGGACGCCAGGACAATTTTGCCAAAGTGTTTGTCGACATTTTACTACGGCCGTTTTAATCTAAAAGATATTATCGGATTTGTTAAGCAGCGTGCTGATAAGCAGATCCAACCCTCAATTGATAATCTAATCGCAGCCAAGATGGCACTTGAAATAATTAGAGTCCTACCCGAAGCTAGCACAGTAATCGGCTCCAAGGCACTAACTAGTCCAGCATGGCACTATATCAAAAATGTAAGATCAGGCACAGGCACAAACCTCTACTGGCCCGACGACGATAGTGATCAGCATGTTGAATATCATCCGAATGATACAATTTATCAGGCATGCCGCTATGATCTTAATGGAACAAATCCACCCAGTGATGAGTCTGACGGAAATACTAAGTTTAGAAAAGAGTGGAATCGATTGATTTCAGAGGTTAAATTTTATGAAGCACATTACTCAGACCAAAAGGAGTCACAAAATGCTTAAGAAAAAGATCTACCTAGCCTCAGGCTGGTTCAACCCGACCCAAGCAGAAGAACTAACTCGGCTTGAACAAATTTGTGAAGCACGTGAATGGATTGATCTGGCCTCACCGAGAAAGATTTTTGTTTGTCCCCCTAACGCACCAAGAGAGACGCAGACTGCAACTTTTGAAGGCAATCTTCATCATATTGAAACCGCTGATTTTCTAATTGTTAATACACGTGACAAAGATATCGGAACAATCTGGGAAGCGGGATATGCCTATGCAAAGCAGGTTCCAATTGTGTATTTTTGCCAGGGCTTACCAGCAGGAGCAAAATTTAATCTAATGCTAGCGAGAAGCGGTGTCAAGGTTTGCACTTCTTATACACAGCTTGAAGACTATCTAGACAGGTGCTTTGCAGATGGAGATCTTCTCTGCGAACCCTATGATCAGGATATTGAATAACAGTTTAATAACTCGCCTCCTGTAAGATATTTATTTTATGGGAAGGGCGGGGTTTTGACTCTAACAACAATACAGGTCAGGAAACTTTGCAAGTGCGAAGAATGTGATCATGTTTTCGATGTCGATGCAGAGATTGAAAACGAAAATCTTGTCTGCCCGGTTTTAACGTGTCAATCAACAAATATTGTTGTTGTAGGTACTAAAGTAAGAGAAAACAAAAGACGAAAACGGAGAAGGTAATGTCGGGCTCTTGGTTCACTGCTCACGGAATAGAGATAAGCTTCAACGAGATGATAGCAAAAATCAAGGGTCATGTTAGAAAAAATGAAAAACTTTTCATAGGAACAGATAGCCAGCTTTCGTCTGAATCATGTACCTTTGCAACTGCTCTGTGCTTGTACTCAAAATCAAAAGGAGGAACGTACTTCTTTAAAAAGCAAAAAGTAAAAAATAAAAAGTATGGAGCCCTTAAGATAAGAATGCTTGAAGAGGTTCATAAAACTATAGAGGTTGCCTTCCTTGTTCTTGAGGAAACCCCCGACGCACAGATTGAAATTCACATAGACATTGGATCTACGTCGAGATCTAAGACAAGAATATACGTTGATGAGCTAAGAGGTTGGGTCACAGCTGCGGGATTTGATTGTAAGATAAAACCTAATGCGTGGGCGTCAGCATCGATCGCAGATAGACATTCTAAATAGAGCCTATATCTTCTGAGCTAAGAACCTCTAAAATATCTGTTATTGCTTTTGCTGCAGATATTGGACAAGTTGCACCTGTTGAATCTAATAAGGGTTGAATAATTTTGTGTGCCATCTCTGGGTTCATTATGAGAATGTCTCCGACTTTTCTATAAGATTCTTCGTGTGGTGCCATTGAATGACGTCGCACACCTACCCAGTCTGAGAGTGCCTCAGGGTTTTCAACATAGAATTCAGCTTCTCTCTCAAATGCGTGCTGATGACCACAAGATCCTTTTGTATCGCCGCATACTGAGCATCCTGTAGAAAAAGCTTCATCTGGGGTAATGTTAGTGATATTTAGATTGGAAAAATCTTCGCCCTCTAATGAGACAGGCTCTGCTGGTCCTTTTCCGTGTATTTTAGTTATTACACCTTTCGCGTGTCCGGTTGCGATCTCTTTTAAAAGAAATTTAATTAATTCTCTGTTCATGGCTGCCTCAATGGTAATTATTCTCGTAAATTATGTAATCTCATCTGTCATGTGATATAATGTTTTTATAGGAGTATTAATGTCCATCTTTGATAAGATTTCACCACCAAAAAACTTTACGGGCTTGCATGCCCATTGCGGAACAGGTTCACCCTATGACGGTCTCGGGTACCCAGATCAGCATATAGATTTTGTTCTAAGCAACGATATGAACTCTTGGGCTTTGACAGACCACGGTAACGGAAACGGTCTTGCGCATGCCCACACATACGCAAAAAAGCTAAAGAAAAAAGGTGTAGACTATCGGCAGATATATGGTGTAGAGTTTTACTTCGTGCCCTCTCTTGGCCAGTGGCGTATTGAATATGACAATCACAGAGAGATGGTTCGACAAGCCAAGGATGAAAAGAAGTCACTCGAATCAACTGATATAAACTCTGAAGACGAAGTCAATGGCGGGCTGGTGATCGAAGATGAAGACGATACAAAGTCAGACTTTACTAGAGATGAGTGGAAAAGGAGATATCATTTAGTTGTTCTTGCCAAGAATCAAGCAGGACTCTCAAATCTTTTTACTCTTGTAAACAGATCTTTTAAAGAGGGCTTTTATAGATTTCCAAGAATTGATTTTGACATGCTCAAACAGCATAGTGAGGGGTTAATTGTCTCCACAGCTTGTGTGGGTGGCTACCCAGCATCTATTGCATTGCGCGGTGAGGCATTAGG
>MDTB01212285.1_pt1 | contig 13096 bp, 11 predicted proteins | sample 811161 | NCBI WGS metagenome assembly MDTB01 (sample SAMN05326650, study PRJNA326480) | marine metagenome | isolation source: seawater | place: Mediterranean Sea | collected 2009 | reverse complement strand
TGATGTTAGAAAAAGAGAAAAAATTGTTATGATAAAGAATCTTCTATTAATTTTCATTTTTTATATGATTTGATAATCTTTTTGCCATAGCCATTATAGTAAAAGTTGGATTTGCATGACTAGGCGTTGGGAATACTGAAGAAGAGCAAACCCAGAGATTCTGAACTCCGAAAACTTTAAGATTTTTATCTACACAACCAAAAGATGAGTTTGATGCCATTCTTATAGTTCCTGTATGGTGAGATCGGCCTATTTCATTCTCATTAATTATTGGTTCAATATCTTCTATTTTTACCCTCCCAATATTATTTAAAGCAATAAGCTTTGCGATTTCAAAGGAGGTGTTTTTTATTTTTTCTATATCAATATTACTTATATGGTAATTTAAATTAACTTTTTTCAATTTAAATCTATCCTTTTCATCAATAAGTTTTAGACAACTTTCTCTTGTAGGCGTTTGATCAAACGCGACATCTAAATAGTAAATATCTCCTTTCTTATTTCCTTGAGAAAGATAATCTAAGATTAATTGGTTTATTGTATTTTCTTTTTTAGTTGGTTTCTTTTGAGTTTGTTTTAAAGATCTATCCCCTGTTATTAAATATTTGAGAAATTGCTTTTTATTAAATTTGTGAAAAGCATTTGCAATAGTCCACTTACTATTTAAAAATTTATTTTGTTCTAAATCATTAAATTTATAAGAAAAAAAAGGTAATGAAGTTATATTTTTATTGATATTGATATATTTTGCATTAACAATCTGATTTGGCGCAGTAATCAACGTTCCACAATTTAAATTTATATGCGGAGAGTAATAGTAACCTAAATTTTTCTTTATTTGATTAAATTGTTTATATTTCTCAGACCAGTTAAGTAAAATTCTAGTGCTCTCAATTCCTCCACAACAAATTACAAATTTGTCGGAAAAAATTTTTTTTCTAAAACCTTCATAGTCTTCTAAAATTACAGAATTAATCTTGTTGCTATTAGGATAAAAATTAATATCTATGACATTAGCCTTCAAGCATAAATCAATATTTTTAGATACATCAACTATTCTTTCTATCTTTGATCTGAATTTTCTTTCTTGATCATTCACTAATAAATAACTTTGTGTAATATTCTTTATATCATTTTTAAATAATATTGGATAATTTTTTATGCTGTAGTAATTACCTATGCCATAAAATTCTCCTGCCTCTAAGTAGAATGGTACCAATTCATTTAGTTCAATAGGCCAATATTTAGTTTCTCCATTTTTTAATAAGAAATCAATCTCGTCATATGGAACACACGCTCCACCCCAACAATTACTTGATCCTCCAAGCTGTCTCTTGCGCCATAATTCTAAATCTGCATGGGGATACCCACTAGTGGTTCCTTTATAAATTTCTTGACTTATTTCTTCAAAACTTGAAAAACCCGCTTCGAGAATTAGTATCCTTTTAGAAGAGTATTTGAAAGAGTCTAATATCGAAGTTCCTGCAGGACCAGAGCCAACGACAACTAAGTCATATTTTTCGTATTTAATATTTCTAGGGTCTGAAATAAACATATTAATAATCAAGAACTCTAGCTTATCAGACCTATAAAGAAAATAGCTAATTAATCGCCAAGTATCATTTCCTTCTAATTGAAGCTTATATCAGATCGACAGGATTCAAAATGTAAGATTCTCTCTAATCTATTACTATCAATGTAAAAATTTAATGGAGCCAAGCGGACTCGAACCGCTGACCCCCTGCATGCCATGCAGGTGCTCTACCAGCTGAGCTATGGCCCCGTATCGTTAAATAACAGTTATATAAATCAATCACAAGATTTCTTTCTTAACCGCTTTAGATTCTATAGTACTTTATAGAGTTTGATTAATCAATTCTATGTCTTGAAAATGGCCTTTGAAATTATTACTTACTTGGGATATTGATAATTTCTAAACTAAATATTTGAGATAAAAATTGAAATTTTAAAATAAATCAAACCGAATCAAAAATTAAGAATAAATGCATAATAGTTCATAGTTTATAAACAAAATACTTCTATTAATAAAATAAAAATCCATTACTAATATCAACAATTCCAGTCCCTGTAAAATGTCCAAAAGACGTAGCATCTATTTTAGGAGATTTAATATTTCGCCAAAAATCTATCATATTTACGAATAAAATATCGTCTAAGATTAAAAACTTTTTATTTTTATTTTTTAATTTTTGAAATTGTTTTGCCATTTTATATTCGAATATATTATCTTTAGGTGCATCCATAAAAATCAAGTCTGCCTCATTTAAGATATTTAAATTTTTATCAAAAAAATAATCTTGAGATAAATCTCCAATTATTTGTTTAAGTGATTCATCAAAATCTGAACTTTTAAAATGACTTGGAAATATAATATTGTTCCATTTAATGATGTCATATGTTGTGACTAAAACATCATTAGATCCTTCTTTTAAAGACAATGCACCCATGCCTGTGAAAGTTCCAATTTCCACTATTTTCTTTGCATTTATAGTTTTAACTAAAGAATTAATAAATCTATAGTGTTCTCCAGGGAATACATTTAAATATCTACTATCAGGTAAATTCTTTTTCCCACAATGCAAGGTGGTTTGAGAAGCTAACTTGGCTGCTTCAGCTATTATCTCAATTAATTCTGGAGTTGTATTTGAACATTCCTTGCTATAAATTATGGAAGGTTCAAGATGTCTTATTTGATTATCTTTTAAAACGCATCTTGATAAAAGACTATAAATTTTCCTAAGACTATTTAAATTAAATATTCTTTTAAGAATTTTAATCACGAAATAATTCATTTTTTTTTGACTTCTACCTTACTTAATATAAAAATTATATATCAACAGACAAGACCAAGTTATAGAATAAAAAAGTCTATTAATATTGATTTAGGTATCAATTAAATGAAAATCATCTAATTATTTTCTTTATTTATTTTTATTTACTTTTGGCTACTTTTAATATTATAATTTGTACAGTTTTAAATTTGAAAACTGAAAAAGTCTCTTAATTATCTTTTCATAAGTACTTTTTTCTTGAATGGTTTTTACATTAATCCTTCAATAGCTGAACCATTAATTAAACAAGATTATCAAAATAGTGATAGCCGAAAAATTGAATTAAAAAGCAACTATTTAGATAACCTTCCAAACGATAACTATATAATTGGTCCTGGCGATACTTTAAGAATAATAATTTCAAGAGAATATCCGGAACTTTTTCACATCTCTACAGTTGATGCATTTGGAACTATTTATCTTCCTAGACTAAAAAGAATATACGTTAAAGGATTAACTATTCCTGAGCTAACAACTTTACTTGATTTGAAATTCAAAGAGTTCATCAAATATCCTTCTTCTGAAATTGAGGTAAGCAAATATCGAAATATAAAAATCATAGTTAATGGAGAGGTTTCTAATCCTGGATTACAAGAAATGGAGGGAGCAATGAGTTCTATTGAACCAATTGGCGGGTTAACAAAAATTACTGAGAGTTCTATTCCAAGTAACTTAGATTTATCTTTTTTGAAAAGCAGTATCGACAAAGATCCTACTGGCATTATGAGCGCGCTAGCAGGCACAGATCTAAATAATGCTGAAGATCTTGAATTACCAAATTCAACAGGAGATTTAATTCCTCAAATGTCTGAACAAAATATTTACTTCCCAAAAGTAATGGATGCTATAAGAGAAAGTGGTGGTATTACAGAATATACTAACTTATCTAATGTAGAAATTATTAGAAAAGACACTATTTCAAATGGCGGAGGGAAAATCAAAGCTACATTAAATCTAGAAGATTTAATGAATCTAGATAATACTCAAAATATTAGAGTTTATGATGGGGATATTATTAATATAAGTAGAAACGAAACCCCAAACCTAGATCTTATAAGAGAATCTACTCAACTCAAATATAGTCCTAAAACTATTCCCGTTATGGTTACAGGCAGGGTCTTATTGCCAGGTATCAAAAATGTCTCTAGAGATATTACTCTAATTGAAGCTATTGATTATGCTGGAGGAAGTCCCCCCTTTGTAAAGAAAGGTCCAGTTTTTCATATTAGGACTAATAACGATAGCACCGTAACAAAAAGAAAAATCAAATATAGTAGAAATTATAAAAGAGGTTCTTATAAAAATCCTTATTTAAAAGGGGGAGATATTATCGTGGTTACTGAATCAGGGATACAAAATGCTGCCGTATGGATAACAACATTTACTTCTCCAGTAACTAATTTAATATCAACTTATGGATTAATAAAAACCCTCAGAAATTAGTATGATTGATCAATTAAATAAAACAAATTCAAATGAAGATGAGGAGATAGAATTATCGACTTTTCTTAATATCCTTTTAAGAAACAAATTTTTTATTCTTAAATTAGGAGTACTTTTTTTCATAGTTTCTTGTCTATATTCACTAACTCAAAAACGAGTTTGGCAAGGACAATTTGAAATTGTACTAGAAAATAAAGATAAAAATAATGGTTCTTCAGTATTAAATCAAATTAGCCAATTGACTGCTTTAGGTATGGATAAAGAAAATGATTTAAAAACTGAAGTAGGGATTCTTAATAGTCCGTCAGTCTTAAAGCCTGTTTTTAATTATACAAATACAATAAAATCAGATTTAAATAAAAGATATAAATCACAACCCTTCTCAAGTTGGAATAAGAATTTAAAAGTCCAACTAAGGAAGACTACATCTATTGTAAATGTGTCATATAAAGACCAAAACAAAGATATTATAATTCCAGTTTTAGAAAAAATATCCAGTACTTATCAAGATTACTCAGGATCTAAGAAAAATAGAACTATTGAATTATCTAAAACCTATCTTAAAAAACAAATACTTCTATATAAAGAGAAATCAAAGGAGAGTAAAAAGATCGCTTTAAACTATGCGATTGATCAAAATCTAAACCTGAATGATTTAGATAATAAAAACTTTAGCAAATTCAACGCAAATATAAGTGATGCCATTAGCGCTCTTGGAGATATTAGACTTGCACCTATGGAGCAAGATAATTTGGAGAATAATTCCTTAGAAGCACTCAGAGTAAATTTAAAAAACGAAATAAATGAAATAGATCTTCAAATAAAAAAGTTAAAATCATTAAATGATATAAATGATTTACAATATATAGGTTCTACAATAAAACCCCTTATTGATCAAGGACTCCCTCAAACTCTCGAAAGAATAGAAACACAATTAATTCAACTTAGAGCTAAATATACTGAAAAAGATATAAGCATTATAAATTTATTAGAGAGAAGAGATCTTTATATCCAATTACTAAAGGAAAGAGCAATTGGATATCTTAAAGCAAAAAAAATCTCTTATGAATCAAAATTAGAATCAGTAGAAAGGCCAAAAGGAGTAATTCTTAAAGGTAAAGAATTAATGAGAGAATCTAGTAGAGATGAAAGAACATTAGTAGACTTAGAAAATAATCTTAGAAATATAGAATTAGCTGAAGCCAGGTTAGAAGATCCCTGGAAATTGATTACTAACCCAACACTCTCAAATATACCTGTATATCCCAATAGATCAAAAATGGGTCTAACTGGTTTAGTGATGGGTCTCATATTCGGATCAATATATTCTTATATAAAGGAAAGAAATTCTAATTTGATTTTCGAAGAGAATGAATTAGAAAAAATATTTTCAAAGCCAATTCTAAAGAGACTAAATTTAAATAAAAAACAAAATGATTTGAGTAAAAAAGAATTAAGATTTGAAGAACTTGAAAATATATCTAAAAATAAAATAAAACTCATCTTTTTATCTATTGATAGCGAATCAGATATCAAAGAAAGATTTGAAGGCCTATTTACTAATATCTCGAAAGAAAAATTTGATTTTATTTACAGTGTTGATAACTTAACAGATCATAATCCAAAGGATTTTTATTTATTAGTTACAAGCTTAGGAAAAATAAACTATTTAGATGTTAAAGATTTTAAAAACAGGATAGAATTATTAAAAATTGATTTAAACGGAATCATTATTATCTAAATTAAAACAAAAGTTAGTTTTTGCTTTAATACCCAAAATTTTTTTTATAAACTCAAACTTTTCTCCAAACTGCCAATAGTTTTCCTTGAAAAACAACATCGTCTAAATTTAATTCAATAGGTTCATATGATGGATTAGCAGCCTCTAAAAATATTTTATTCCCTTTTTTAACAAAATATTTTAAGGTGGTTCCCAAACCAGGAACCATTGCACTGACAATAGTTCCATTCCTAAGAGAATACGAGTCTTTTATCGGCTCCATTAAGACCATATCTCCATCAGCTATACATGCCTCTATCATTGAGTCGCCGTTTACAGTAAGGGCGAAAATATCTTTTTTCTTGAAAATTTCTGATATATCTAAATTTTCACTTACGTCAGAGAAGGTATCCACTAACCCCCCAGCAGCTACTGATCCCATTATAGGTATACCTTCTGTAATATCATCTATGACTTGAAGGGTTCTAGCTTTACCCTCTTGCCAAGAAATATAGCCTTTCTCTTGTAAGTGCTTTAACCTACTCTGAATGGGAGCTGGAGACTTGAGTTGCATCGCTTGCATCATTTGTCTTATCGAGGGACTATGCTTAAACTCTTTCATATAGTTTTTGATCCATTCATAAAGCTCATTTTGAGGATCAGTTAGATTATTATCAGAAAAATTTACCACAAAAACAAATGTACTCTAATACATTTGTACCTATATATAAGAAGGATTGCAAGTCCCCTAGCTAAGAAGGCATGAAAGTAATGCTTGTTGAATATGCATTCTATTTTCTGCCTGATCAAATATCCTGCTATTTTCACTATCAATTATTTGATCAGTAATCTCCTTACCTCTATAGGCTGGTAAGCAATGGAGTACAATTGCATCTTCTCTGGCTTTTGATAACAAGTTTTTATCAATAGTAAACCCTTTGAAATTTTTGTCTTTCTCTTCTTTCTTTTTTTCTTCCCCCATTGATGACCATACATCAGTGTAGAGAACATTTGATCCTTCGACAGCTCGAGCAGGATCATTAGTGATTTTTAATAGATCTTCATTTTTACTTATTGATCTTGCATATCTTATTATTTGGGAACTAGGTTCATAACCTTTTGGGCATGCAATTCTAACTTCCACGCCTAATAGTGAACCGCATAAGATAAGAGAATTGGCTACATTATTGCCATCCCCTATAAATGTTAAAACAACATTTTTAAGATCAATAAATTCCTCTTTTATGGTCAAGAAATCTGCTAAAGCCTGACATGGATGTTCTAAATCTGTAAGAGCATTAATAACTGGTTTAGTAGACCACTTTGCATATTCTTCTAAATCTGAGTGATTAAAAGTTCTAATTGCAATTACATCACAATACCTACTGAGAACCCTTGCTGTATCTTTGATTGGTTCACCTCTACCTATTTGTGAAGTTGTCGGATTTAGATCAACTGTAGTTCCTCCAAGTCTTGACATTGCAACTTGAAAACTAACTCTTGTCCGAGTAGATGACTTATCAAAAATCAACCCTAAAACTTTATTCTTAAAATCTAAATTAAAATCTTTATTTTTGAACTTTTTTGCAAGATCTAAAATATGAAGTATTTCTTTAGTAGATAAATCCAGGCTTGATAAAAAGTTATTATGGGCTAACTTATTTGGTTTAAGCATAAATATTTCTATTAAGTTCTAGATTCTACTATGCAGGCAATTTAGTTTCTGCTAAAAGAGTTTTTAAATCATCCCCTTCAATTACTTCTTCTTGAAGAATTTTTTGGGAAATTGATTCAAGTAACGGCAAGTTATTCCTTAAAATGTTTAATGCTGTCTCATGAGCATCATCGACTAAGTCTCTTACTTCTTTATCTATAGCTTGCGCAGTTGCATCACTAACTGATCTTCTTGGATTGTTACCATTACCTAGAAACTGACCTCCCCCTTGTTTATCGTATGCAAGAGGTCCTAGTATATCACTCATTCCAAAGGTACCTACCATTTGCTCAGCTATATCAGTTGCCCTTTGAAGATCATTTGAAGCTCCAGTAGTAATTTTACCAAAAACTACTTCTTCAGCAGACCTACCTCCTAAAAGTGTAGCTATTTGACCTTTTAATTCTTCTTTAGAATTCAAGAATCTTTCTTCAGTAGGCAGTTGGAGGGTATATCCCAAAGCACTCATACCTCTAGGCACAATAGAAATTTTAGCGACTTTTGATCCTCCTGGCATAAGATGTCCAACTATAGCGTGGCCAACTTCATGATAAGCAACTACTTTTTTCTCATCATCTTGTAAAACCCTACTTTTCTTCTCAAGACCAGCAACAACTCTTTCAATAGCTTCACTTAAATCTTTTTGCTCAACACTTTTTCTTTTAGCTCTTGCAGCCAATAATGCTGCCTCATTGACCATATTCGCTAGATCTGCTCCTGCAAATCCACTTGTAGCTTGTGCAATAGAATCTAAATCTATCGACTCAGCTAATTTAACTTTTTTAGTATAAATTTCAAGGATTGTCTTTCTCCCAGACAAGTCAGGTCTATCAACTAAAACTTGTCTATCAAATCTACCTGGCCTTAATAAGGCCGCATCAAGCACCTCTGGTTGGTTAGTGGCAGCAAGAACAATTACAGGCTTATCTGCAGAGGCAAAACCATCCATTTCAGTCAGTAGTTGATTTAATGTTTGTTCTCTTTCATCATTACCACCAACTACTCCCATCGATCCAGAACGACTTTTACCTATTGCATCTAATTCATCTATAAATATAATGCAAGGAGCTTTCTTCTTAGCTTGTTCAAATAAATCTCTGACTCTAGCTGCTCCAGCACCTACAAAAAGTTCAACAAATTCAGAGCCTGAAATAATAAAGAAGGGAACTTCTGCTTCTCCAGCCACTGCTTTTGAGAGAAGAGTCTTTCCTGTTCCTGGAGGTCCTACCAAAAGAACACCTTTAGGTATTCTTGCTCCAATATCGGTGTATCTCTCGGGCTTTTTTAAAAAGTCAACTATTTCCGTTAATTCATCTTTAGCTTCATCAACACCCGCAACATCATCAAAGGTGATTTTCGATTCATCATCTGGGACATAAACTTTAGCCTTACTTTTGGTGAAACTTAAAGCTCCTTGTGCTCCTCCACCTCCCATACTTCTTCTAGCGAAAAATTGAAGAACTAAGATGAAAATCAATGGTGGAACTACCCAGCTAAGGATTGTTGAAAAGAAATTTGGTTTTTTAGGAGGAGCAGCTGCAAACTCTACCCCTTTACTTTCTAATCTTTGAGGTAAATCCATATCAAAGATTGGGGTTGTAGCTAATACGGAAGGAGCACCTTCTTCTGCACCATTTAATTCATATCTAATTTGTTCTTGAGTAATATATGCTCTTTTTACTTCACCATCATTGACTTGATCGATAAACAAAGAATATGGAACTCTAGGGATTTGCATATTTTGGTTTGGAAAAAGACTACTGAATAGGAGTAAAGCTCCAACACCTATCAAAATAATATTAATAATTCCGAATTTTCTATTAGGCTGATTATCATCTTGTCTTATTGGCATAATGGTTTTTCAAATTTGCTTTTATAATAACCTAAACGAATAACTTCCGTACCTGTATAACTTTTTTTGGGTAAGAACCGAACGATAAATTTATCAAAAAAAACTTTTATAAAATAAATTTTTAAACAATAGAACTTCTAACACAAATGTCATTACCAACCAAGCTAATCTCAGGATCTTTTAAATTAAGAACTTCGTTCATATCGCTAAACTCAAAATCTACAAAAGGATTCATACTACTTTCGCCACCTAATATCTTAGGAGCAATGAAAGTCATTAATTCTTGAATACAGCCTGCTTTAATAGCCGCTGTTGCTAAATCAGGTCCGCACTCCCACAAAACTTTATTACAACCTTTTTTCGCTAATAACTGCGCAAGCAACGTAGGATTGTCAGAAGATATTTTTTCAATCTCTACACATTTTGGAATTCTTTTGAGATTTTTCTCATTTGCTTTAGAAGAGTCATAGACGACAAGAGTTCTAGCTAAATTACAATCCCACAAATAAGATTTTTGGGGTAAATCCAAAGTCCTAGAGAAAACCACTCTTAAAGGCTCCGGCACTTTTGCTCCTCGAGAAGTTAAAAGTGGATTATCTTTTCTTAATGTATTACCACCAATAATTATCGCATCAAATCCAGACCTGTATGAGTGCACTAATGATCTTGAATCTTTATTGGTAATCCATTTACTTTTACCATTTTTAAGTGCTACTCTTCCATCCATACTCATTGCCCATTTTAGAACCCCAAAAGCTTTCTCATTAATATTTCTGAATATAAAAGACTTATTTAGTTCTAGGGATTCTTTCTCGCATAACCCTAAATGTACTTGAATGCCCGCATCTTTTAGGATTTTAATACCTTTACCTGAGACCCTTTTATCTGGATCCTTAATTGAAACAAATACTTTTTTTAGTCCAGATGCAATAATCCTATCTACACATGGAGGGGTTTTACCTTTATGACAACAAGGTTCTAGATTCACATATAATGTTCCACCCTTTGCATCTTTTGTTAAGTTATCAAAAGCCATTCCCTCAGCATGAGCCATTCCTGATTTGTAATGGAATCCTTCTGATAAAAGATTTCCATTTTTATCTAAAACCAACGCTCCTACCATTGGATTAGGGCTTGTTGAACCTTTACCTAATGAAGCTAAAGAAATAGCTCTTTTCATCCATTTTATATCTGTTATATTATTAACTTTCATCTAAAAATACTCTCAAGTAAATGATCTCCACTCTTTAACTACAAAAGGTGGAACGGGCAGTTCTGAAAAAACTCCAAATAAAGATAATCTTAAAGGTCTATTTTTATCGATATTATCAATTAATTCATCAAGATCAAATTCAGCCGCAGCTTGTCTCCCATCGTTAGCTAATTCAACATTTAAAAGTGTTTTATCACTTAATAACCATTGTTTTCTTCCTGAATCTACTTGTAAATTTGTGGGATGATCAATTCTAAGGTTTCCAGGATACCCTATTATCCTTAAGATCAATTTATTTTCAAACAGTGGGGACTTATATGCAACCAATTGCCACGTTTCAAAGTCCAAATCTCTTAAAAACTCACTGCTAGCCATCATTAATTCCCCATTAATTTCTGTTTCTGCTATTTCCGCGGAAACTTTTAATGGGTTAAAAACTATAGAAATTAATATTGCTAAAGATAATAAGCCTTTGAAAAAAACTTTTTTATTTAATTTTGTAATTTTCTTCATTTTCAGAATCCATAAGGGCGTCTAAAGTAACTGCTGACCTGACAAGAGATTGATATCTTTTTATAATTTTGCGATTTTTTTCTATAACTCTAGATAGATTGGCAGTATCTTTGTCAGAATAACTCGATGTTAAATCGCAAGAGTCTTCCTCTATTAACTCAAAATCGCTTTCTTTGTTAATTAGAGTTAACAATAATTCGTGTAATCGCTCTCTCCTGTTGGACAAGTAATTTACTATTATTACTCAGTTAATAATAGGATAATTTAATAAAACATACAAATTGATTTGGTAATTCTCTTTAAAAATTAATGACTGAAATGAAAAGGAAAATACATGTGATAGGAATTAATTCTTTTGAATTTCAAGAATTACCTTTAAAGTTACAAAATTTATTTATCAAAACAGTTAATATCGCTGTTCCAAATACTTATTTTGAAAATATTAAATTATGGTCTAAAAATAATAAAGATGAAAAACTCTTTTTTTCTAGTAGAAGTGACAATGAACTTATCAATTGGCTTAAATTACGAAAAACTGATGTGATTTTATTTTCTAGAGGTGATCCTCTTTGGTTTGGTATTGGCAGGATACTTCTAGAGAACTTTTCAAAAAAGGAATTGAGCTTCTATCCATCAAATACATGTGCGCAATTAGCTTTTAGTAAACTAAAAATACCTTGGCAAGAGACAAATTTTGTCAGCATACATGGGAGAAATGCAACTAGATTAATTGAGACATTAAAAACTAAGCCATCAAGTTTAGCAATTATTACAGATTCAAAAAGCAAAGGTTTAGAAATAATCCAAAAAAACTTATTAGAACTAAAACTTGAAGATTTCTACGATTTTTGGATTTGTGAGGAAATTGGTTTTAAAACTGAAAATATAAGAAAATTAAATATAAAAAAGAAATTACCATCTGATATTTCTGAATTAAATATTGCAATTCTTTTAAAAATAGAAAAAGAAAAAATTAAAACTGACATCCCACTATTCGGATTAAGAGACGATACTTTTAAGACTTTTAAAGACAGGCCAAATTTATTAACAAAAAGGGAAATTCGAATACAAATTTTAGCTGATTTAGAATTACCAGAGAATGGCATTATTTGGGATATTGGAGCAGGTTGCGGTTCAATTGGTTTGGAGGCATTAAAACTAAGGCCTAATTTAAAGTTAGTTTGTATTGACAAAAGGCTTGGCTCTAAAAAATTGATATCAGAAAATGCAAGAAGATTAGGAGTTAGTCCTATAGATATTTTTGAAGAAGATATAAATAATTTATTTATTACGAATCATATTAATTCCTTAAAAAATGCAAACAGAGTCATTCTTGGTGGTTGCGATAAAAATACTAAGATTCAAATTATTAATCAATTATCTAAATATATGAAGTCTGGAAATATTGTTACAATTCCCCTAATAGATATTCAAACCATTAAAGATTTAAAAGATTGCTTAACAGAACATAATTTCGCAGTAAATTTAAATCTAATTCAGACTTATAAGAGTGTAAGTATTTCAGAGGGTATAAGATTGGATCCAAACAATCCAGTATTTTTGCTGAGCGGAAGAAAACTTATTTAACTTTATTTCACTTATTAGGTTTACCCACATGAGGCAATCCCCAACCTAATTTATTTCTTAAAACCTGAAAAAACTCATGATCCTCGAGCCTAATAAACTTAACAGAATGTTTACTTTTTCTAATTAGAACCCTATCTTCAGGCCAAACATAACAACCTGCATTTCCATCAACCACCATAACTAACCTTTCAGGAGTAGCAGG
>MDTB01070108.1_pt1 | contig 13096 bp, 13 predicted proteins | sample 811161 | NCBI WGS metagenome assembly MDTB01 (sample SAMN05326650, study PRJNA326480) | marine metagenome | isolation source: seawater | place: Mediterranean Sea | collected 2009 | reverse complement strand
ATCAAAAATTTATAAATGTTTAAATTGGAAAACTGACAAAGATCTTAATGAGGTAGTACAAAATATTATTATAGCTAGACTAAGAAATGATAAAAAAAATTAAAAAATGTAGATGTTGTGGCTCAACAAAGTTAAAAATCGTATTTGATCTTGGAAATCTTTTTTTAACAGGTGTTTTTCCTACTAACAACCAAAATAAAATAACAAAAGGCCCACTTCAATTAGTCCAATGCCTTTCAAATAATGGCTGCAGACTAGTTCAATTAAATCATTCTTATAATTTGAACGAATTATATGGGGAAAATTATGGATATAGATCAGGATTAAATCCTTCAATGGTCAAACATTTAAAATCAAATATATACAACATACTTAATAAATATCCCCCTAAAACTAAAATTCCTTTCGTTATAGATATCGGAAGCAATGATGGCACAACATTGAAATTATTTCCTAAAAATAAAAAATTCCACTTATGCGGAATTGATCCAACTATAAAGAAATTTAAGAAATACTACCCTAAACATATAAAATATATTGATGATTTTTTTTCATTTAAAGTTCTAAAAGAAAAATTCTTAAAAAAAAATAAAGCAGATATCATAACATCTTTTAGTATGTTTTATGATTTAGAAAACCCACTAAGGTTTATAAAAGATATTTATAAAAGCCTTTCAAAAGATGGTGTTTGGGTATTTGAACAAAGTTATTTACCGTCAATGATTGATACACAGTCTTTTGATACAATCTGTCAAGAACACTTGGAATATTACACATTGAGTCAGATTAATTGGATGTTGAAAGCCTGTAATATGAAAATTTTAGATTTTAGTTTAAATGAAACAAATGGCGGAAGCATAGTCGTATATGCATCAAAAAAAAATTCAAATCTCGAAGAGAATATAAGAAAGATAAACAAATATTTAATTAAAGAAAAAAATAATGGATTTTTAAAGACTTATTACTGGGATTCTTTCAAAAAAAAGACTAACTCTAATATAGCTAAAATAAAAGATTTTTTAAAAAAAATTCAAAATAACAATCAAATTATTATTGGATTAGGTGCTTCAACGAAAGGAAATGTTCTACTCCAATATCTCAATATTTCACCAAATCAAGTTTTAGCTATAGGTGAAGTTAACAAAGAAAAATTTAATAAATATACACCTGGATCGAACATACCAATAATACCTGAGGACAAGGCTTTGTCCATGAATGCTGATTACTATCTAATACTCCCATGGCATTTTAAAGAATTTTTTATTAGTAATAAAAAATTTAAGCATAAAAATCTAGTTTTTCCTCTTCCAAAATTTAGAATTATTAAAAAATAAAAAAATGATCTTTTCTCTAATCATAGCAAGTAAGAACGAGGAAGAGGATATCCACCTTGCAATAGAATCGTCAATAAATCAAACATATGAGAACAAAGAAATTTTAGTGGTAGATGACTCTTCTGATAGAACAAGGGAAATAGTTAATGGATATTCTCATAAAGGAGTAAGACTAATCGAGGGTAAAAATCATGGTTGTTGCGAGGCAAGGAACTTAGGTATAAATAATTCAATTGGCGATGTTATTGTTTTTTTAACTGCTGATACAATTCTTAAACCTGATTATTTGCAAAAAATAAGTTTAGAATATCAAGACACTGCTTTGGATATGCTTACAGTACGCTCTGAAGCCTCAAATTTATCAAATTATTTAGCTAGATTTATTGATAGTCAATCAAAAAAAGAAGAAGATCACTCTAGTTTTAATCCTTTTACAACACAAGGATACTCTGTAAGAAAAAAATCAGCGAAAGAAGTTGGATTAATTTCTGGTGAACCCTATCCTTTTAATTTTTGTAGAGATTGGACACTTGGTGAAAAACTATACAAAAATAATTATAATCTTAAACACATAAAAGGCTTAGTTGTTTATCATAAAGCCCCTCAAGACTTATTAGACTATTGGACTGTAAGAAAAACAAGAGGGTTAATGTCTGCATATCAACCATATTATTTTTTTGGAAAAAAGTTCTCTTATTTATTTTTAAAATTCACAGTAAAATCTATAATTTCTTTGATTAAGATATTAGTATTATTTCCTTTTATATTAGATACATATTCACTAACAAAGTACTCAAAAAATAAATTTGATTTTTTTTTATTTATATTCCCTTATTTAGTTCAAGAATATGCTTTTAGATATGGAGAGTTCAAAGGACTTTTTAATATACTAAGAAAAAATAAAATTGCCAAAAACTAGTTTTCTTATTTTTATCATTACTATATTTTTTTTTATTATTTTAGATAACATCTTACATGTAAAACAGAGTGTATCTAATGCTGTTTTTCACCATTCGTTGCCTAAAAATTCTAGTTTTCAATACGCTTGGGGAGACCAAATTCACACTGTTTGCACTGATAAAAATGGATTTAAAATTAAATGTGGAGATAAATCATTCGAAAATTATGATATTGCAATCATAGGTGATAGCTTTATCCAAGGAATAGGCAATTATGAAGAAACTTTAGTTGGTTATATTTCTAATCATTATAATGATAAAAAAGTAATAAATCTTGGAGTGGCCTCTTATTCCCCAACTATTTATTATGAAAAAATAAAATATTATTTAGATAAAGGGTTAAATTTTTCTCATTTAGTTGTTTACATTGATATTTCTGATATTCAAGATGAAGTAATTTATTTTAGAGACAAAAATAAAGTAAAAACAAAATATATTTTGTCAGAAAATAATAACCTTATTAAAAAAAATTTAACTAGAAAATTAAAAGATACGATCAAAAAAATTATACCTTTTACTTATGAAAAAGTTTCAAAGTTAAAAAGAAAATATCAAAATTTTTCAGAAATCGAAAATCCATATAAAAAATATGATAATCGATCTTCATGGACATATAATAAAGAAATTATATATCCCTCAGGATGGAATAGAGAAATGGCTATAAACAAATCTTTGAATGAAATGGAAAAATTATATAAATTATTATTTGAAAAAAAAATAAAACTATCATTGGGTGTTTACCCTTGGCCTCACCAATTAATATATGACAGTAGTAGTTCTCTTCAGGTAAAAATATGGGAAAATTTCTGTATAGATAGATGTTTTTCATTCATCAATTCTTTTGATACTTTTTTCGCGATAAAAAATAGTAATGGTCTAGATTTCGTATTGGAAAATTATTACATAAAAGATGACGTACACTTCAACAAATATGGTGATATAGTATTGTTTGAAGATTTTATAAAAAGTATTAAGATGAATTGATTGTGGATTTTATAAATATAAAAAATATCAATACTATTAATAACAATAGATCTTTTGGGATAATTGTTAGTATTATTTCAGTTTTCATAATAGCTTTTTTAAATAATGGTTTATTAAATGATCGTTATTATTTATATGTAATTTCATTAATTTTGTTTATTACTTCACTCAAGGCGCCTCTTATATACAAAATGCCATGTTTTTTATGGTTGGCGTTAGGATACTATCTTAGCAAATTTGTATCCCCTATAATTTTGATGATCATTTTTACTATTCTTTTTGTTCCTGTATCAGTATTTTTTCGATTAATTGGAAGAGATATTTTAAATATTTATAATAAAAAACATAAAGATAGTTACTGGATAGACAGAGCTAGTCAACCTCATAGTATTAAAAATCAATTCTAATGAACTTTATTATTGAGATTATTAAATTTGTTTCTGTGAGGAAGAAGTTTTGGTTGTTACCAATTATTATAATATTAATAATTTTTGGAGGGTTATTAATTCTTAGCCAAGGTACTGTGTTCGCACCATTTATTTATACAGTATTCTAAATTGAGTTACATTTTAGGAATCTCTGCTTATTACCATGATAGTTCGATTACAATATTAAAAGATGATAATATTATCTTTAGCGTTCAAGAAGAAAGATTTTCAAGAATAAAACATGATAGTAGTTTTCCTAAAAATTCTTTAAATTTTGCTTTTTCCTATTTAAACCTTCAATTAAGTGATTTTAAAAATATTGTTTTTTATGACAAGCCATTACTAAAATTTGAAAGAATATTAGAAACTTTTTTATCAATTGCACCAAAAGGATTTGGTCAATTTAAATTAGCATTACCAACATGGATTAAAGAAAAATTTTTTTTGAAATTACTTCTTATAAAAGAATTAAAAAATTTCGAAAAAAACTTTTCTCCTGAAAAATTATTTTTTACAGAACACCATATGAGTCACCTAGCAAGTGCTTTCTATCCCTCTCCATTCAAAAATGCAATAATTTTAAGTTTGGATGGTGTAGGGGAATGGGCAACAACAACGATAGCTATTGGGGATGAGAATCGAATCAAAATTTTAAAAGAATTACATTATCCACACTCACTTGGGTTACTTTATTCAGCTTTCACTCAATATCTTGGTTTCAAAGTGAATAGTGGAGAGTATAAGGTTATGGGTTTAGCTCCATACGGAGAACCAAAATTTTTTAAATTAATTTGTGATAATTTAGTTGATATCAAAGATGATGGTTCATTTAAGCTAAACATGAAATATTTTAATTATTTGACTGGCCTTACAATGGTTAATAAGAATTTTGAAGATTTGTTTGGCAATAAAACAAGGGAGTACGACTCTGAAAATTTAAGTGAATTTCATATGGATGTTGCAGCTTCAATACAAAAAGTAATTGAATTTATTGTTTTAAAAATTACTGATTATGCCAGTAATAGTCATCAAATTGAAAATCTATGTTTATCAGGTGGTGTAGCTTTAAATTGTGTAGCTAATTCAAAAATTTATCAAAATGGTAATTTCAAAAAGATATGGGTACAGCCTGCCTCTGGAGATGCTGGAGGTTCTTTAGGTGCAGCGCTAACATGTTATTTTCAATATTTGAATAATAAAAGAGTAGTAAACCCAAACGACTCAATGAGAGGAGCATTTTTAGGACAAAGATATGAGGATAAAGATATAGAAGATCAGTTATTAAAAAATGATCTTATATTTAAAAAATACAATGAAGAAGAATTAATTAGCACAACGGCAAAACTTATTTCAGAATCAAACGTTATAGGCTGGTTTCAAGGAAGAATGGAATTTGGACCAAGATCATTGGGATGTCGATCTATACTAGGCGACCCAAGGTCAAAGGATATGCAAAAGATTTTAAATTTAAAAATTAAATTTCGTGAAAGTTTTAGACCTTTCGCTCCATCTATTATGGAGGAAAAAACAAATGAGTGGTTTAAATTTTCAAATGAAAGTCCCTACATGTTGTTTGTTGCAGAATTAAATGATAATAAAAAGATTGAAATTAATGAAAAAGACCTAAATAAGACAGGACTAGAAAATCTATATATTAAAAGGTCAAATATACCAGCTGTCACACATGTGGATTATTCAGCTAGATTACAAACAGTAAATAAAAAAAATAACAATTTATTTTATGAATTAATAAAAAGTTTTTATAAAATTACAAATGTTCCAATTTTAATTAATACCTCATTCAATATTAGAGGGGAGCCTATAGTTAATACACCATTAGATGCTATAAAATGTTTTTGTATTACAGATATAGATGCTTTAGTAATAGGATCTTATATAGTTACAAAAGATAGTCAAAAAACAGATTTAAAAAATAAATTCAAATATATTATAAATCCTGATTAGATTACTTTTTAAAATATAATTTAAATATATTATTTATTAAAAAAATTGAAAAAATCAAAATTAAGAATAGTAGTATTATTTTACTATAAATATAAATGGTAAATATAATTAAAAAAATACATAGATTTCTTTTAAAAATATTCTTTGTTTTATCTAATTTTTTAAAAATTAAATAATTAATCACAAATAAATTAATGATTTCAAAACAAATTAAAGAATAAGCTGCACCTATGAGAGAATATTTCTCCAAAAAATAAAAACTAATCAAAACATAAAAAATAGTTGGTACAATATTTATAATAGAAAATTGAATATGATTATTTGTTGCAATCAAAATATTTGAGTTACAATTATTAAAAACGGTTAATATTGTTGAGATGAGTAATAATTTAAGCAAATTATGGTTAAAAACGATCTCTTTATTATTTAACCAATAACTGTATATGAAGTCTCCATAGTAAAAAAGAATTAAGCAACTTATAAATAAAATCACAAAAATCAATTGATGATACAAGTTTATTATTGACGATAGATCCTTTAAAAGATTCTTATCATCATTTCTTCTTGTAATATCTGCTAAAAACGGAAAAGTAAAAGCTCCAAAGAAAAAAATTATCAAGTTTGTAAGCATTTTTGTTGTATTAAAAATAGATATATCGGTTGTACTCAGACTTATAGCAATGATCTGAGTTATTGAGTGTGTTATTATTATTGTGTTAGCTGTAAAGACAGAAAAAAATATACTTTTTTTTAATTTTTCAAAAATAAATTTAAAATCAATTTTCCCATAAAAATACTTTTTTATATCAATTAATTTATTTAATTTAATAAGCAATATAGCAAAAATTATTAATACAGAAACAAGGTTTATTATTGAATAATTGACTATATCAAATGTATCAAAATCTTTTTTTAGTAAAGCATAAATTATTAATATTAAAATAGGAAAAAATACAGTAACTGTATCTACAAAAAAAGTCTTAATTTGTTGATTAATAATTCTGTAATAATTACTTAAAAACGTCATAATGTTTGTTAAAAGAATAGATATGAACAAGAAAAAAATACTTATTATCCAATATAAACTATTTGTAAAATCTACAAATTTATAACTAAATAAAGCTAAAATTAATAATAGAAAAATTAAAATTAATGATGTTCTTACTATAAATTTTGTTGTATGAAAATAAATTTTTTCAAATTTTTCATATTTTTTTTCAAAGTAAAATTTAATAGACTCATTTATTGCGTAATTCTTAAAACCAAACTCAAAAAGGGTTAAATAACTTGAAATAGAAATAATGAGTAATAAGCCTCCATAATTACCTATACCATAAAATTTCAAAAGGATAGGGACTTGTATTATTCGGGCAATTAATACGACTAATTGAAAAAAAGTATTATAAAATGAAGTATTAATAATATCTCTTTTAGTAGAGCTACTATTAAATTTCATTTAAAAAGTATTACTTAATGATTTATAAATATTTTTAATTCCTCTTTGTAAATCAATTTTATTTCGAAAGCCAGTTTTTTTAAGTTTAGAAATATCGAGAATTTTTCTTGGAGTGCCGTTAGGGTAAGTTGTATCCCAAATTATTTTGCCACTATATTTTGCTATTTCTGATACAATTTTTGCTAACTGTTTTATTGAGACTTCCTCTCCACTACCAATGTTAAATAATCTATATTCTTTTGTTTTTTTTATTACATGAATTATCGCTCTAGCTGCATCATCTACATGCATAAATTCTCTTTTTGCTGAACCATCACCCCACAAATGTATTTGTTTTTTATTTGTATTTTTCGCTGTAGCAACTTTTCTCAATATAGCAGCAATAACATGCGAGTTATTTAAATCATAATTATCATTTGGCCCATATAAATTGCAAGGCATTACTGATACTCCTTTTAGCTTATGCTGCTTATTATAATATTCTAGCATTTTAATTCCTGCTATTTTTGCTATTGCATAAGCCTCATTAGTTTTTTCTAAAGAGTCTGTTAATAAATATTCTTCTTTAATTGGTTGTCTACACATCCTGGGGTAAATACAAGAGCTACCAATGAAGCAAAAAAATTTTACACCATTTAAGTGACTATGATGGATGAGATTATTTTGGATTTGAGTATTTATAAAATAAAAATTTGCAGGATTTTCATAATTTGCTTTTATTCCACCAACAAGTGAGGCGCAATTTATAACTATGTCAGGTTTATTTTTTTTAAAAAATAATGAAACATCTTTATAATTTATAAGATCTAATTGTTTTCTAGTTCTTAGTAATAGTTTAATACCAAATTTATTTTCAACAGTTTTTAATTGTCTATATATCGCACTTCCGAGCATTCCTTTATGCCCAGCTATATATATCTTCTTATTTTTTAGATCCATTATCTTATCTATCTTATAAATTACTTAACCATATTAATAAATTTATTATTTACTTCATTCCATGAATAATTTTTCAAAACATCCTGTTTATTTTCATCAATATTTTTTCTGAAATAATTTAAATTATTAAACATATATTCTAAATCTTTATATTTTATATTATCTTTAAATATGTGGCCTAATTTAAATTTATTTACCAAGTCGACTAACCCTATATTTTGAGATAAAAGTACAGGACATCCATAGTAAATAGAGTCTAATACGCAATTTGCAAAATTTTCGAAATTGGATGGTAAACATAAAAAAGCAACTTTAGAAAATATTTTTTTTATTAAATCTTTACTATAAATTGGGCCAACATATTTTATATTTTTATTTGATAAATCTAAGCTATTAAAATAATCCCTATCAGAATAATCCCCTACTATAAGCAATTTATGTTTGTCTATTATATTAATCAATTTATCTAAATTCTTTTTTTTATCAATTCTAGAAAAATATAAAATCGTATGATTATCTATAAATTGAAGTATTTCGCTTTCTTTATTTTTTAATGGATAATATAAATTTAAAGTATTAAGTCCATTAGGTAATACTTCAACTTTATATTTTTTAAAAAAATTTATTATTTCATTTTTTTCTAAATCAGATGTAGCTATAAACTTTGTATTTTCTTTTTTTAACAATTTTTTTATCAATAAAATAATAAAGAGTTTCTCTAACTTTCTTTTTTTTAATGATATTTGATTTACTGACCCTCTTGGAGAAATAAAAACCTTTTTATTATACACTCTAGATAAAAAAATAAATTTTATTGAATGAAAAGAAAAAATTGAATTAATATAAACAATATCAAATTTTTTAATTTTAAAAAAAAACTGAAAAATATTGGAATTATTCACACTATAATTTAAATTTATATTGGTTTTTAGAATTAATTTTTCTAATTTACTCAATTTCTGAGAGGTAACAATTTCCAAATAATATTTTTTCGAGAGATAAAATAACTGATTATATAACGCAATTATAGGTCCTCCTTTATCTAATTTTGGATAGTAAGTGGGTATTACAACTAAAAATTTCATTTAATGTTACTTATTATCTCATTTTCATAATTAATTTTTAATTCTTTTATTTTATTTGAAAATTTTAAGATATTATTTGTAAGAATTTTATAATTTTCCTCAATGCTAGTTTCATGAATTTTTTCTAATAAATTATTTTCTAGATAAGGATTATAGGTGTAACCAATTTTGTATTTTTTTATTATATCTTTAGCTCCAGCAAAAATTGAACAAACCACAGGCATACCATGACTTATAGCTTCATTTACTACTATTCCGTATCCATCACAAAGAGATGGAAAAATCATAAGGTTAACATTTTCATATATTTGGTTCAGTTTTTGCTTTGATAATTTACCGTGACAGATAACGTTTATATTTTCATTTGATTTAATTTTACTCATTAGCATGTGATATAACGAGTGTTCCTCTAAATTTCCACCAACTAAATTTAAATTTATTTGCAGTTTTTCTATTTTACATAGTTCTAATATCATCCTATGTACCCCTTTTCTTAACGAAAAATCACCAACATAAATAACGTTGAATTTTTTTGTATGTTTTTTAATTTTTTTTACAGTATTTAAATTAGTTAAAATATTGTTTATTATAATTTTATCGAAGTAACTTTTCTTTAAAAAAGTTTTTTTAGCAAAATAAGACGGCACAATTATAGCTGAGGAATTTTCAAATTCGTAATTTAATTGGTTAATTACCCAATTATCTACTAATGATAATAAATTATTTTCATAATCTAAAGAATATCTACTAATCTCACGTAAGATTATTTTCTTGTCATATTCTAGATTTGGACTGCCGTGATCAATTATTATTTTTTTATTGTGCTCTTTATACTCAATTTGTTTAAAAAGACAAAGTGATGCTACATATAAAACATTATCATCTTTTTTTAAATTGAATGGAAAGTTTTGATGATTAAATTTAATTAAGTTAAAATTAAAAAACCTAATTAATAAAGTTACGAAAAAACTAAAAAAATCAAATTTGGAGTAATTTTTTAATTTATTCTCTTTAAACAAATCTTTATTATTATTGTAAAAACAACTTAATAAATTATTTTTATAAAGTATTTTCGCTATGTCATAGAAATGAAATTTACCCGAGGCTACTAAAGTAACTTTTTTCATATACAAATCGAAATACTAAACATTTTGGTCTAAATTTATTATATTTTTTATATTTGATTTAAAAGAATAAGAGTCATCAATCTTAAGAATTTCATCAATATTATCTCTTTTATAACTATTTATTATTTCTAGCATACAATTAGATAATTCATTTACATTATCATTTTCGAATATTTTGCCATTCTTATTATTTATTAAGTCTTCAGATGACTTAACAGCTGATGATACTATAACTTTCTTACCTAAAGCTAGTGACTCATTAACAACTAAACCCCAATTTTCCTCTATTGATGGGCATATTAGAATATCAAAAAGATTTATAATTTTAGGAATTTCGGATGTATTTTGAAAGCCTAAATGATAAATATTTTTTAATCTATATTCATTTTCAAAGTTCTTTAATTTTTCTTTTTCATTACCATCCCCTATAAAATAAAAGTTACAATCTAAAAAATCATTTTTAATTAAGTTAATTGCTTTAAGTATTATAATTGGATTTTTTCTTTTTATTAACTTACCGACAAAATAAAAATTAATTTTATTTTTTTTTATATTTTTTATAAATTTATCATCAATCTTTTTTTTTGCTTGCACCTTTAAGTACTTGTTATCAACGGAGTATTTGAATGGTACATACTTTCTGTTCCAACCATACTTCTCGTAAAATTTTTTATTTGAATTCCCTATATATAGGTAATAAGATGGGAAAAATAATATAAATTTATAATAAATATACTTAAATAGACTTATATAGGTATTATTACTCTTAATATAATTTTCACATCTGACTAAAACTTTTACTCCAATTAATTTTGAAAAAATCATTGTTATTAAAAAATTTATATTAGCCCAACCATGTAACATTAAAAAATCTGGTTTTTCCTTAAATAATCTTAAAATAAATCTATAATTAATAAATGGTTTGAAATATCTATATTCATTTTTTTGATCTTTATTAAGTATTGTATATTTGTGCTTGCCTAATAGATCTATATCCCATTTAATTTTAGAAGAAAAATCACTCTCATAAAAATTTCCTAATGAAAAATCACTCAAATAAATAACTTCAAGTCTATTTTTTAGTATTCTTGAGAATAATTTTATTAAAGGTGATTGATATTGTATCGGATGTGAGACTAAATAAAGAACCTTAGACATAAATACTATTATAAACTACATTCTTGTTGTTTATTTTTTAAAATGGTAAAAAAATTATTGTGAATCAAGATAAAAAAAAGATATGTTATGTTACTTCATGTGGTGGTCATTTAACAGAAATATTAGAATATTGTCAAAAAATAAGTAAATATCAATATTTTTTTGTAATTAATCAAAATAAAGATATTTCATATTTGAATAAAAAATTTTATGTAGTAGGGCATAGTACATTTGATTTAAAGTTTTTTTTAGTTCTATATCAAGCATATAAAATTATAAAAAAAGAAAAACCACACCTAATTGTCAGCACTGGTGCTAGTTTAGCTGTTCAATTTTTTTTAGTTGCTAAGATTTTTAAAATTCCAACTTTATTCATCGAAAGTTTTACTAGAATACATAGCCTATCAAAAACAGGAAAGATTGTAAGATTTTTAACAAAAAACTTTTATGTTCAAACATCTACTTTGAAAAAAAAATATAATTTTAAAATGCTAGAACCATATATATGAAAACATTTATATCATTAGGAAATTCAGATTTTAAATTTGATAGGTTAATAAACTCTATCATGGATCAATTAGAGCATTTACCAAAACCAATTTTATATCAATATGGTTATTCCAGAAAAATCAATAAAAATATTAAAAATTTTAAACAAATTAATTTTTTAAGTTTAAATGATTATTATACAATTCTCAAAGGAACTAAATTTTTTATATCTCATTTAGGTGCAGGTTCTCTTATTAATTCTAATAAATTTAAGATTAATACAATTTTTCTATCAAGAAGAAAAAAATATAATGAACATATTGATGATAATCAATTTGAATTATATGACTACTTAAAAAAATACAAAAGTTATAAAAATATATTTGCTGATGAAAACGAATTTGCTTCAAACATAATAAACATTTCTAAACAAAATAAACCTTTAAATATTAATTCTAAAGAAGCTGAGTTTAACAATTTAATAGAAGATATATTGAAAAACTAATTTATTTTTTCTTTAATTATTTCATTAAAATTTTTATCAAATTTCAATTTTACATCACTATAAGTTTTTTGAGATTTTTTTTTGTATAATTCAAACATTTTTTTATTTTTTATTATCATATTTATTTTATCGTTTATTAGATTGATGTTATTTGAATTGTAATAAATAATACCTTTTTTATATATTTGTTTGAAATGATCTTTTTCTTTGCAAAATACTACAGAGGAATACTTTAGCGACTCTAAAATTGGTAATCCAAAACCTTCAAAATCTGAGTTATATATCAAAAAATTTGACTTAGATAAGATATAATTTTTATCAAAATCAGAAACTGAATACCAAACTTTAACGTTTTTAATTTTTTCTATCTTTGATATTTCTTGCGTGTGATTTAATGAAATAATATTAAAAATAATTTTATTATTCCTTATACTTTTAATTAAGTCATATAACTGATCATCTCTTTTATACCACGTATTACTGGTAATAATTAAAATAGAATATTTATTTTCTTTAAAATTATATTTATCAGATAATATATTGCTAGATATTATATTATCTTCATGAAGTAAGTGATAAATTGGATATATTAACTTTATAATTTTATTATCAGCTATCTTTAGATCTTTTAAATTTTTTTTTGTAGTCAATGAGGAGTAAATAATAT
>MDTB01051337.1_pt1 | contig 13096 bp, 8 predicted proteins | sample 811161 | NCBI WGS metagenome assembly MDTB01 (sample SAMN05326650, study PRJNA326480) | marine metagenome | isolation source: seawater | place: Mediterranean Sea | collected 2009 | reverse complement strand
TACAACTACACTTTTTTTTCACCAGGTTCATTTAGCAGATGTCAAAGGTTGGGAAATGTCTCAGTTTGTAATACTTATACCGTTCTACTCATTCACTAGTCTTTTCTCCCTATACATTTTTGGTTATTTAGTTGATAGGTTTAATACCAAAAATATTCTTCCCTTTTTTTTGTTGCCTCTTATTCTTAGTTTTATAACTTTAGCTTCTGCCAATTCTTATCTGACCTTAATCTTAGTATTTATCTTTCTTGGAACAAGCGTGGGAGCTTATTCTGTTGTCTACGGAACTTTTTTTCCAGAGTTTTTTGGGACAAAGAATTTGGCTTCAATAAGAACCGTTGGTTTGGCAGTAATGGTTTTGAGTTCGGCAATTGGACCAGTTCTTAGCGGATATTTTATTGATCTGGGGTACAAAATAGATAATCAATTTATGTTTATGTCGTTTTTTGCTGTGTTTGCTTCTATTCTCTTTCTAGTTGTCTCTTTAAAAACTAAAATTTCTAAACTTTCATAGAGAGAAAAATATGAAAAAACTTATTCTTTTTGATTACGATGGCACCTTAGTAGACTCTGCTGATATTATAGTTGAGGGTACTATAGAAGCTTTTGTAAGATGCGGATTACCTAAGCCTGACCCTACCAAAGTAAGGGACGGTATAGGTCATAAGCTAGTTACTGCCCTCAAAAACTATCTCCCAAAGGACTTAACGATTGACCCAAATCTTATAGCGGCTGAATACAGAAAGTGGTATCAAGAGAAGGATGAAGAGGGTATACATTTCGAACCTATTTTTAAAGGAGTGCACTCTCTACTGGATTTTTTAAAAAGTGAGGATTGGTTACTTGGAATAGCAACTAATAAATCTTCTAGAGGTCTTTTTAGAGGATTGAAACATCACAAAATCGAGCACTTCTTCGATTTAATTATGACATCAGACGATTTCCCAGCAAAGCCAAAACCAGATATGGCATTAAATGCCCAAAGGAAGCTCTCAGTTGATAAAAATCGGTCGATAATGATAGGAGATACGGTTCATGATATAGTGATGGGCAAGCTGGCAAAATGCATAACCATTGGGGTTACATGGGGTTATAACAGTAGAGAAAGTTTAATAGATGCTGACGCTGATTTTATTGCTGATAAACTAGATCAATTGTTAACCCTATTGCAGACAGAAAAAATTCTGGGAGAAAAAAATGCAATCTAATCAAATTATATGGCAGCCACCAGCTAACGGAGTTGAAAAAACTGAGTTAGCCAAATTCATAAATTTTGTAAATAAAAAAGAGGCATTGAAGTTAGAAATCAATTATTCAGAAATCTGGAATTGGTCTGTCAATAATTCCACAAGATTCTGGGATCTTGTTTGGGACTTCACTAATATAATCGGGGAAAAAGGATCTCGAGTAATTGAAGGCGAAAATAATTTTCCGGGTGCAGAGTTCTTTCCAGATGGCAAAATAAATTATGCTGAAAACATCCTTCGAAACCCATCAGACCAAATAGCTATAGAAGAATTCAGGGAAACAGGAACCCAAAAGAAACTATCTCGGAAAGAGCTAAAAGAGAAAGCACTTAGAATGGCTGGCTGGCTCAGATCTAAAGGGGTGAAGAGAGGTGATCGTGTTTGCGCCTACATGCCCAACTGCTCGGAAACTATAATCACTATGTTAGCAACCACATCACTAGGAGGAATTTTTTCTTCTTGTTCCAGTGACTTTGGAGCGGCTGGCGTGATTGATAGATTTGAACAAATTGAGCCAAAGATATTAGTTGCGGCAAATGGGTATTTTTACAATGGAAAACTTATTGAGAGAATGAGTGAAATTGAGACTATTTCGAGAAGTCTATCGACTATTGAGGAAATTGTAATTATTGATTATATAGAAGATGAAATTAATAGCAGATCGTTTACGAATTTTGAAACTGTTTATCTTTCAAAGCCTATAGAAAAATTTACACCTGCAAAATTTAACGACCCTCTTTATATAGTTTTCTCTTCTGGAACTACTGGAAAGCCAAAATGTATCGTTCATTGCATAGGGGGTGTATTAATTCAGCATGCTAAAGAACATAAGCTTCATTTGAACATTCAGAAGAAAGAAAAAGTTTTTTACTTTACTACTTGTGGATGGATGATGTGGAACTGGTTAGTTGGCTCTTTGTTTTGTGAGAGTTCTATAGTGCTCTATGAAGGCAACCCCTTCTATGAGGATCCATCAAAACTTTTAAAATTAGCTGAAACAGAAAAAATAAACATATTTGGAACCTCTGCCAAATATATTGATGCGTTATCAAAAACTGAAGTAATATCTAGCAACAGTTTCAATTTAAAATCTGTTCGTATTCTTTGCTCTACCGGATCTCCTCTAAGTCCAGAGGGCTATGATTTTATCAAGAATAACTTAAAGCCTGATCTTCAAATTGCATCGATATCTGGTGGAACAGATCTTCTTTCCTGTTTTGTTCTCAGCAATCCTTTTGATCCAATTGTAAGAGGAGAAATCCAATGTAGGGGATTAGGAATGGATGTTGATATATTTGATAATAAAGGCAGTTCCTTGGTTGGTCAGGAAGGCGAGCTAGTTTGCAAGAAACCTTTTCCATCTATGCCAATAAAATTTTGGAATGACACTGGAAATGAAAATTACAAATCTGCTTATTTTAATGTTTTCGAAGGCGTATGGCGGCATGGTGATTGGGCAAAAATAACTGACAGAGGGACAATAGTAATTTATGGTCGCTCCGATACCACCTTGAACCCTGGAGGAGTACGAATTGGAACCGCTGAGATTTATCGACAAGTAGAACAGTTGGATGAAGTAAATGAATCTATTGCTATTGGTCAAAACTGGAATGATGACACTAGGATCATATTGTTTTTAAAATTACAACCTGGATTCCAATTGGATCTCGAAACAAAAAATAGAATTATCCAAAAGATAAAAACTAATTTGAGCCCAAGGCATATACCATCAAAAATAATTGCTGTTGATGATATTCCAAGAACTAGATCTGGAAAAATTACGGAACTAGCTGTTAGGGAGGTTGTACACAATAAAGAAATAAAAAACAAAGAGGCACTTGCTAACCCAGAGGCCCTAAATTACTTCAAAAACTTAGCTGAGCTTCAAGGAGACTAATTTTCTAATGTCGCCAAAACATCGGAAGAAAAAATGCCATAGCTACTAATAGCTCTAATCGCCCCAGAACCATTGCGATAATCAAAATGTATTTTTCTAGATTATCCAAACCTGAAAAGTTTCCTGCTGGTCCTATGGTATCCCCTAAACCTGGACCTACATTAGCTAAAGCTGTAGTAGCTCCAGATAAAGCAGTAATTAAATCCAGCCCACATAAAGAAAGACTCAGAGTAAAAATCACTAAAAATGCAAAAAAACAGCAGATCATTGTTACTGCGGAACGGTAAATTTCCTGATCCACCAATTTACTGCCATACCTAAGTAAAAAAACTCCTTTTGAATAAACAAGCTGCCTCAAAGAGGCTTTTATAACTTGAGCCAAAACAATAAACCTATAAATTTTAATTCCTCCTGATGTTGAACCGGCACATCCTCCTATAAAAATTAGGAAGAAAAATATTGCTGGACCGAGTGTTCCGTAATCCATAAAATCACCGCTTGAAAAACCTGTTGTTGTGACAATCGAAACTACGTTAAATATGTATTGAACATTCTCGTAATAAGACGGCGAATTATTTGAAAATTGATAAGCAATCAGTAAAGCGCAAGAAAAAAGAATTATCAGGAGAAAGACCAAAACTTGAGGGTCAAGTTTTGGGGTGTTCCGCGTAAAAAATATAGCTATAAAAACATTAAATGGTAATCCGCCTATTATCATGAAAACGATTGCTACCCATAAAACAGAGGAACTATCAAAATAACCCAAAGATTCATCATGGGTCGAAAATCCGCCAGTGGCCACTGTTGTCATCGCGTGAGTTAAAGCGTCAAAGGGCTGGACGCCAACAGCCAAGTAAGAAATTACACATGCTAACGATAAAATAAAATAGATGATTATTATCGACCTAGATATTTCTATTAGTCGAGGAAGAGGTTTGTCTGATTTATCAGAACTTTCCATTCTAAAAAGCTGCATCCCACCTATCCTTAAAAAAGGCAATAATATCAGTCCTAAAGATAAAATTCCTAACCCTCCAATCCATTGCATTATGGCTCTCCACAATAGTATTGGCCTGTCAAAAGAAAGTAATTCTGTCATAACTGTAGAACCAGTAGTAGTTAAACCGGAGGTTGCTTCAAATAAAGAGTCAGTAAAGCTCATTTCGGCACTGGAATTTAAAAGAGGAATTGCGCAAAGAATCGGAAGCAGAAACCAAAGTAGGTTAACAACTAAAATACCAAACCGGGGCGTCACTTTTGGTTGCTCTCCATAGCACGCTATAATTACAAGAGAACAAAATGAGCCTGTCATAAAACCAGACCAAAAGAAAGAACTCCCACCTTCCCATCCCGTAAAAATTGACACCAACCAAGGCACTAACATCAGGAGAGAGAAAAAAAGACCAACATAGGCGACTATCAGTCCTGCAGATCTGAGTTCTCTAAATAGCATCAACTAAATCTAATTTAAATTAGATGATAATACAACATGACAATAGCAAATTAATATCTATGAACTAGGAGTTACTATATTCCTTACTCTAGTCTTTTATTGACCTGCTTATAAAGATTTTGGAAAAAAATTCCAAAAAATCTTTTTAAAGCTTTTCATCATCCAAACCAAAGCTAGATATTGATTTTACTTTCAGTTTTATTTTAGAGTTTTCATACCACTTTATTATTAAAAAAACGGACAGTAATACAACCACAGGGGGCATATAAATTAGAAAAACTAAATTTGGGGATTGAACTAGAAGAGATTTCAGACCAATTATTGAAACTTGCATAAAAAGCGCAACTAAAGACGAAGATACTATTATGAAATTATTATTATTTTTCTCGTAACCTAAAAGAACCAAACTTATCATAGCAAGCATACTTAATGAAATGGGAGATAGTATTGATGCAAGTTTCATATGACTCTCAGCAACATATTCTGTTTCAGTGTAGTTGGTAAGATTCGCCAACTCCTTAGATTTGAATATTCCAGTATATGGAGAAACTTCTAACGGAGAAGCTACGTATGTTTGAGCTTTTGGCAGAAAAGTGTTTAGATTAAACCCAAATCGGTCAAACCTAATTGACACAACACTTTTTTCATCAAAGGAAGAAATTTGCAGAACGCCCTCTTTCATTATCAAGTCTTTGACACCATTATCTTCTCTAATAGTTGCCTCCCTAGCGGAATATAATAACGAATAAGCTTCGTTTCGATCGTCAAAAACAAAAATTCCTTTCATCTGATTGTCTTCAAAGGAGTCTCTAACATAAATTGTTATGCCCGAAACTGGATGAAAAAACTTTCCCACATTTACTAATCTTGCTGAATAATTTTGTTCTATTTGAAAAAAAATAGACTGAAGCTTGTATGCGCTTTTGGGAAGAATAAAGAAAACCAAAATCAGTAAAAATATGCTCACTGTAGTACCAAAAAGAAATACAATTTTAGCAATTGAGGAATAAGAAAATCCTGCTCCTATAATTGCTACAATTTCTGCTTCCGCAAACAACTTGTTAATAGCATAAATGGTGGAAAAAAAAGCAGCTATTGGTATGACAAAATAAGCAACTTGTGGAATGGTATTTAAACCAACTTGAAAAAATATAAAAAAAGGCTGTTCATTGAAAACTAAGTTTTCTAGTTTAGGTAATATTTGTACAAGCCAGAGAATTCCAATGAAGGTAAAAGAGAATAATAAGAAAGGCTTTACCAGTTGCAAGAAAATATATTTATCAATTGTTCTCATAAATCTTAATTTTTATTATCTTTTTTCCTACCAAACATTTTCAAAAACACAAAACTTGTTCTTGGCAATATACGATAGGGCTGCCTTGTATCACTAGAGGGCCTGATGGTCATTCTATAAAAACCGAAAATACATAAAGTTAAGTGTATCAAGCCAATATACACAAAAAGTATACCTGAACCAAAAATTTCGAAAAGAGTAGACACTATGAGAGGGCTTAAAACTGCACTGATACCGTAAACAAATATTAGAGATGCTGCTAAATCAATGAAAAACGTATCATCAGAGAAATCATTTGCATAGGCAGCAGCAACAGAAAATATTGGTAAAGCAAAAAAAGAGAATAGAAAAATTAAACTAGAAAACAGGAAAAAACTTGTATTACCAAATAAAGAAATAAAAAAACAGCAGGCCAAAGAGGCAAAAGACAAAAAAATCAATACCCATCTCCGGTCAAATTTGTCAGCTATGAACCCCAGAGGAATTTGAGATATTACACCACCTATTAGTGCTAAAGATAAAAATATACCAACCTCAAGGGGATTAAATCCTCTTTCAGCACCATAAATAGGGCCTACCATCCTGATAGCTGGATTAGTAGCACCTACAACAAAGACGCTTACAAAACTTAAGGGCGACAATTTGAATGCTTTTATAACATTCAAAGAAGGTGCTTTTGGAATAGTTGGAGGGATATTAGAGGTAAATGCCAAGGGAAGTATACACAAACATAAGAAAACACCTATAATATTGTATGTTAGAAGTTTCTCTGTATCTAGCAAACCAATAAATACTGAACCTAAAGCTGCACCACCATGGTCAACAAACCGGTAACTCCCAAAAACTCTTCCTCTATTTAAATTTGATACCTTAGCATTTAACCAACCCTCTACAATTGTAAAACACCCTGCTATCGATATTCCTGCCAAAACCCGTAAAAAACACCAAAAATAGGGATTAATTATAATAGGGTGCATCAAACTTCCCAAAACGCTAAATGATGCAAATATGGTAAAAGCCCTAATATGACCTACCCTGCTCATTACAAAAGGAGCCACCCAACATCCTATTAGGAAACCAGCAAAGTGACTAGATCCTAGCATACCTAATTCAACATTACTGAAACCAATTTCTATCCCTGCTAACGCATCAAAAGGAGCCAGAATACTGGATCCCAATTGAAGAAAAAATATAGAAATTAGTAATGCGAGAAAGGATATAACTAACAATTTTTTGCCTTAAAAAAAGTTTGCCAAATAAATATTAAATAATACATTTCTGTAGTAGTTGCCTTAACAAGAAACATCAAGATATTTAAATTTTAGTCAGCTTATTTGTCGAACGACTTAAACATAATATTTCCAATCGTATTAGGCATAAGATTTGCATAAATCAGATTGTTAATAGAACGTATTTCCTCTACGTTAAATTAAGGTAGCTCCTAAATCAGCTCGCGCAGACCACGGTTAGTCTGCTATTTAACTTTAAACAAAACTTTAGTGCTTAGGTATACTCCATATTATATTATCAATAAAAGATGCTTGAAAAAAAATTGGCTTTGAGATTGAATAATTAATAGGAGACACTTTATGGAAAGATCGAGAAAAGAAATTGAGCGAGTTGAGTTATTATGTGATAAATACTCATCCGATAGCGTTGATGTTGCAAAGTTGATATGTGACGATCACCCTTCAGAGAATCTAGCATTTAGAATTTTTGATACAGATATGGAGGCTTCTGATTTAAGTTATGGAGATTTAAAAAAGCAATCTGAACTCTTGTCCAAAGGTCTGATCTCAAAAGGAATAAACTCGGGTGACAGAATAGCCACTCTTATGGGTAAGAGTAGTGAATATATTGTTACTCTAATGGCTATATGGCGTATTGGTGCAGTTCATGTGCCTCTATTTACAGCATTTTCTACTCCAGCAATTGTTCTTAGATTGAATGGTAGTAGTGCAAAGATTGTGATTTGCGACGAGACACAACAAGCCAAGTTAAAGCCAGGTGAAGAGTTTAGCTTAAATCAGAAAATTGAAGTGATAACTACAAGCGATGCCGAAAAAACGCCAAATTGGGCTGTACGTTGGGAATCCCTCCTTGAATTTAATACATTTGAATTTAAACCTCCCAAATTAAGTCCTAATTCTCCCATAATACACATTTTTACTTCAGGCACTACCGGTCAACCAAAAGGTTTAATTGTCCCTGTAAAAGCTCTTGCTTGCCTACAAGCTTATGCAGAATTTGCCTTTGATTTGAGATCAACCGATATCTTCTGGAACGCTGCAGACCCAGGATGGGCATATGGACTATATTGTGGAGTTCTGGCAGCTTTAACGACAGGGACCCGAAGTATACTTCTACAGGGCAGTTTTGATCCACTTGTTACTTTCAATATATTGAAGAAAGAAAAAGTAACTAATTTTGCAGCAGCACCCACAGTTTATAGAGCTATGCGTTCTGCAAACTTAAGATATAATGAGGGAATAGCACTTCGATGTGCCTCAAGCGCAGGAGAACCATTAACCCCAGAAATCAATGAATGGGCAAAAAAAACCTTGGGTGTCCCCGTTCATGATCATTATGGTCAAACAGAGACTAGTATGGTTATCAATAACCATCACTTTCCCTCTATTAAAAATAATCTGCGTGATGGCTCAATGGGTAAAGAAATGCCTGGTTGGTCAGCCATTATTCTTAAACCTGACGAGGACGTGAAAGCAAGTCCTAATGAGTTGGGCAGAGTAGCATTAGTGCTTAAGGACAGCCCTTTAGCTTGGTTTGAGGGTTACATTGGAAATAAAGAAAAAAGTGATGAAAAATTTTCTACAGATGGGACGTATTATCTGACAGGAGATACCGGGTCTATGGATGAGGATGGGTATTTTTATTTCTCAACCAGGGACGACGACGTCATAATCATGGCTGGCTATCGAATAGGACCTTTCGAGGTTGAATCCGCTCTTATTACCCATCAAGCAGTAAGTGAATGTGCAGTTATAGCAGCTCCAGATGAGGTGAGAGGTGAAGTAATAGAAGCATTTGTGATTTTAATGCCGCGATATATGGAAAGCGAAGAATTAACTCAAGAACTTCAAAAGTGGGTCAAAACAAAGTTTGCAGCTCATGCTTTTCCCAGAAAAATACATTATGTTAAAGAATTACCAAAAACTCCAAGTGGTAAAATACAAAGATTTCTTCTCAGAAAAAAAAGGCAAGAAGATTTCTCCCACAACAAAAATTTAATTGCAAAACCTTAACAAAGTGAATCAAAGATGAATGTTACTCAAGCTATAACTGAACGACACTCTATTAGAAGATTTTTATCTAAGGAAGTGCCCTCGGATATTGTCAAAAAGATATTATCTGATGCATCCAGAGCACCCTCAGGAACAAATACACAACCCTGGAAAGTAACTTGCGTTACCGGGGAAAAAAAACAACAATTATCCAGAGCAATCAGTGATGCAATCAAAAATGATAAAGCAAGTTTGGAATATCAGTATATGCCTTCAAAACTTAGAGAACCATATTTATCTCGAAAGCGGAAGATAGGTTATACACTTTACGAGCTTTACGGGATAGCAAGAGATGATTACCCAGCTCGAAAGCGGGCTATGTTAAGAAACTTTAGGTTTTTCGGGGCACCTGTTGGCTTGTTTTTTAGAATGGATCGTGACTTGCTTTATGGTTCATGGCTAGACATGGGAATGTTTATGCAGAATGTGATGATTTTAGCAAGAGCGCACGGATTGGAAAGTTGTCCTCAACAAGCTTGGTGTGAATTTGGGTCAACAGTTCACAAAGTTCTTGAGATACCCGAGGAAGAAATAATTATATCAGGCATGTCTTTAGGTTACGCTGCAAAGGCCCCTGAAAATACTTTAATAAGTGAAAGAGCTAATGTTGATGAATTTTCAATATTTCTAGAATAGCGTTCAATTTCCAATGCTTTCTAAATAATCTCAATTAGCATAGTCAGAACCCATTCGATCTAAACGACGTTTTAAAGCAGTAAATTCCATAACACATAATAATGTTCCAAAACCTCTCATAGGTTGTTGGTGTGCCAATTGTTGAACTTGAGGTGAGGGCAATGTGATTTTATTTCCTGCCTGAGCAACAATTTGCATTCGGCATGCTTGTTCTAAATAATACATCATAATAAATACTTCAGGAATACTTTTATCACAAGATAACAACCCATGAGTCTTTAAAATCAACAATTGCTTTTCTTTACCTAAATCTGCAATAAATCGCTTTTGTTCCTCAAGGTTTAGAGCTAAACCCTCATATTCATGATAGCCAATTAGTTTTTCATAGAATAGTGAAGTCTTACTTTGAGGAAGTAAGCCCTCTTCTTGTGAAGACACACCTACACCTGCGGTTGTATGAGTATGTATGACACAGTGCATATCTCGACGTTCTCTACGAACACAAGAATAAATTGCAATCCCTGCTGGATTAATACGGTCCTCAGTGTCAAATATTATATTGCCATCCAGGTCGACTTTATCGAGATTTGATGCAGTTATTTCTTCATATAGTAAACCAAAAGGATTTAAAAGAAAATGCTCCTCAGGACCTGGAACTCTAGCAGAAATAAGGTTATAAATAAGATCATCCATTTCAAATTGTTTCATCAAACGATAACAGGCGGCGAGATCAATCCGAGTATTCCACTCTTCCTCTGTTATCTTTCCTCTTTAAAAGAGGTTGTTAGATTTTTTATTCATTGGAAGAACTCCTCTAAAAACTTTTCATTTAACTAACATTGAGAAAAGTATAATACATCTGCTAAAGTTTAAAAATTTTTTAACTTTTAGTCTAGTTCCTCAAAAAAATAAAAGAAATACGAGCCATTGAAACTCTTGCAAGCTAACTTTTATGAGTATAATATTTGCTTCAAAATAGGTTCTACTTTTTGTTAACTAAGATTTTCAATAGGTTTTTAAGGAAGTAGGGTTCGGGGACATTTATGAGCTTGTACAATAAATATATTGAAGAAATTAAAAAAAGGTATGATCAGGGACTTCATCCGAAGCCAATAGACGATGGTGAGCTTACAAGCGAAATTATATCTCATATTAAAGATCCAAACTGCCCTTACAGAAAAGAATCTTTAAACTTTTTCATTTACAACACTCTTCCAGGAACAACAGCAGCTGCGAGTGTAAAAGCTATATTCTTGAAGGAAATAATTCTTGAGGTTTTCCCAATCGAGGAGATTACAGTAGATTTTGCCTTCGAGTTATTATCTCATATGAAGGGTGGGCCTTCTGTTTCGGTTTTACTTGATCTTGCTTTAGGAAATCAAACAGTAATAGCTAATAAAGCTGCTGAAATACTTAAAACTCAAGTTTTTCTTTATGAAGCCGATACTGATAGGCTTAGCGAAGCCTTAAATAGTGGTAATGCCATAGCCAGGCAAATCATTGAGAGTTATTCGAAAGCTGAATTTTTTACAAAACTACCTGAAATAGAGGATGAAATTAAAGTGGTGTCCTATGTCGCAGCGGAAGGCGATATCTCTACGGACCTTTTATCTCCGGGGAATCAAGCTCACTCAAGATCAGATCGTGAACTTCATGGGAGATGTTTTATCTCGAAAAAAGCACAGGATGAAATCAAAGAACTGCAAAGCAAATTTCCTGATAAAGAAGTTATGCTTGTTGCTGAGAAGGGGACAATGGGGGTTGGGTCTTCAAGAATGTCCGGAGTAAATAACGTAGCCCTGTGGACGGGTAAGCAGGCAAGCCCATACATTCCCTTTGTGAATATAGCACCTATTGTAGCTGGTACTAATGGAATATCACCCATTTTTTTAACAACAGTTGGTGTAACAGGAGGTATAGGACTAGATTTGAAAAACTGGGTAAAAAAAAGAGACGTAGACGGAAACGTTATCTTAAATAATGATGGGGAACCAATTTTAGAGCAAGAATACTCCATTGATACTGGTACGGTATTCACTATTAATACCAAGAGGAAAAAATTATATGATGAAGACGGAGAGCTGGAACTTGTTGATTTAAGTTCTGCGTTTACACCACAAAAAATAGAATTTATGAAAGCAGGTGGGTCATATGCAATTGTGTTTGGAAAAAAACTTCAAAACTATGCATCTAAGATTTTGGGAAATAACTTCCCTTCTCCTTTTGCACCCTCCAAAGAGGTTACTAACCCCGGTCGGGGCCTTACAGCTGTAGAGAAAATCTTTAATAAAAATGCTGTAAGTATTCCTGAAGGTAAAGTTCTATATTCAGGCTCAGACGTCAGAGTACGCGTAAATATTGTAGGCTCTCAAGATACCACTGGTTTAATGACCTCTCAGGAGTTAGAGTCTATGGCTGCTACCGTAATTGCACCAACTATTGACGGTGCTTATCAATCTGGTTGTCATACTGCATCTGTTTGGGATTTCAAAGCGCAAGAAAACATCCCCAAATTGATGAATTTTATGAATAAGTTTGGTCTTATAACAGCAAGAGATCCAAAAGGAATTTATCATGCTATGACGGACGTAATTCATAAAGTACTAAATGATTTAACAGTTGATGATTGGTCAATAATTATAGGTGGAGACTCTCATACAAGGATGTCAAAGGGAGTTGCCTTCGGTGCAGATTCTGGAACAGTTGCACTTGCTTTGGCAACTGGAGAGGTTAGCATGCCCATTCCGGAGTCAGTGAAAGTAACATTCAAGGGAGCTATGAATGAATATATGGACTTTCGAGACATAGTACACGCTACCCAAGCACAAATGTTAAAGCAATTTGGCGAAAACGTTTTTCAAGGACGGATAATTGAAGTTCATTTAGGCACCTTACTTGCTGATCAAGCTTTTACGTTCACAGATTGGACTGCCGAGATGAAAGCTAAGGCTTCTATTTGTATATCAGAAAACCAAACCCTTATGCAGTCGCTTGAGATTGCTAAATATCGTATCAATATAATGATTGAAAAAGGAATGGACAATGAACAAAAAGTTCTCAAGGGACTTATAGGAATTGCAGATAAAAGAATTGACGAGATAAAATCTTGCAAAAGACCAGCATTAGCTCCTGATAATGACGCAAATTATTTTGCTGAAGTAATAGTTAATTTGGACGAGATAGATGAACCTATGATCGCTGACCCAGATGTAAATAATATTGATGTATCCAAAAGATATACTCATGACACCATAAGACCTATTTCAT
>MDTB01177326.1_pt1 | contig 13097 bp, 8 predicted proteins | sample 811161 | NCBI WGS metagenome assembly MDTB01 (sample SAMN05326650, study PRJNA326480) | marine metagenome | isolation source: seawater | place: Mediterranean Sea | collected 2009 | reverse complement strand
TTAATATTTTCCTGTTTAATATCCACTACTACTTGATCCACTACTACTACTTGATCCACTACTACTACTTGATCCACTACTACTACTTGATCCACTACTACTACTTGATCCTGTATTACTTGTTGATGTAGAGCTAGTTGTATTAACGGCTGATGTAGTACCCGACACTAATGCGCTTGAATAATTTGATGCAGAACTAGTAGTTGAGGTAACATTTGTTGCGCTTTGTATTCCTGTGTTGATATATCCTGTATTTGTCACAACCGATCCTGTAGAGTTCAATCTACTAGCGGTTACGGCATCTATCATATTAATATCATCTACCGTTATACCACTGATAAAAATTTCGTCTGTTTCAGATTTTATTTCATATAAACTTCCAAATGATTGATTGGCTTGTAACGGCACTAACACAATTGTTACAATTGTAGGAGCAAGTTGTTGCATAATATATGCACTCAGTTCAGAAAAATAAAATGTTTCTCCAAACTCCCAATTTTCTAATGCAAAATATTGGTTAATTTTATTGACTACAGATGTTTTAATTTCATTGTTATCTAGCACAAGATCAGGATTTTTTACAATTTTTAACGATGCTTGTAAATTTGTATCTGCTTTACTGCCAAAAAGAATCCTATATTTGGCTGAATGATAAATTATTTCATCAGTTAGTGATTTAATATTATTAACTGATGAACCAAATTGCACAAATAATGAATCTGAGGATGCTGGTAACGGTTTATTAGTAATAACTCCATTTAGATACTGCCGGAAGCTCTTATCATAACTTCTTGTCAACAAATATGTATCGATTATATTTGTGACACTAGGATCAATCCTGCTATTATCATCTGCTGCATGAACATACTGAAAACGTATTTTATCTCTGCCATAAAAAGCTTTGTAATCACTTGTTAAAGTAAGTGTGGTAGTGGTTTTGTTAAAAGTTTCAAAAATATCTTCTTCAATGTAATAAAATTTTTGTCCATCATCATATACACTCAATGCACCAACTGCTGCCTTGTTTTGGAAAATTTTAATATTTTCTATAACGTTATCAACATAATTAAAATCTTCAACACCGTCAGTAGTTAACAACTTTTTTTGAAAAATCAATTTAGTTGAATCTAGTGGACCGATTATTTCCTCAAATATTTCTGGATTATCTACTACTCCATCGTCATCACTATCGAAAAAATAAACTTGTATTTTACTGGTATTTACATATCCGCCGGCATCTCTAAATTGTGCTGTGACTTGCCAATCAAAATCTATTGTAAATTTATCCAGGCTACCTGGTTTATTGTTATTATTTAAAATTGTAATTTTATCTTTTACAATTTTTCCTGTCTTATTGTTGTAAATTTTATCTGTATCATCATAATAAAATCTAATTTCTTTTTCACTTTCAAAAATGTACCTAGAAGCCCTTGTGGTGATAGTATATTTTTCATTATCTGTAGTAAATTTCAATATCCAACTGCTATCTAACTTTTGATTTGAGCTATCTCCGGTTTTTCCAACACTAAATGAATTTACCACATCTAAATTAGCTTCTGTTATTAACCTCCATTGTCTTAAATCTCTATCAAATCTAAGGCCAAATGTTAAATTGGCATAGGCTTGATCAATAATATTTGTTTGTACATCAGATGTAAGTACTTTTGGTATAGAAGGCAAAATTACACTTAATTTAGCACCTGTAGGTATTATGTCATTCAACATAACTGGTCCTGTGCCATCAGCTGCGACTATAAGTCCATTGTCATTTATTGATATTACTTTTACCCATTTATAAGTCACCGCATTAGCATGTTCTGCTGCTCCTGTCATTAGTGTATGGCTGTTGTCTGCCATAAAATGCTTGCCTGTTGGAGCGATAAATTTTACACTACAGCCTGCTGTCAAATTTTTAAGTATGCCATCACTTTTATCACCTATCATCTGCTTGATATTATTTTCATTTTCAAAATACCCAGTATTTAAATTTGTATCTGAAGTACTTTGATACCAAAAAATGTTTAGATCAGATACATCTATTTTAGTGTATTCATTGAAATAAAAATTACTTATATAGTCGCTTGCAATAATAGGTTCTATTATATTGGCTATTATTCCTTCTATATCTGTTTTTGTTGAAAAAGTAAAATTCTGTGTTGTTAAATAATTTTCTCTATAAAGAATGCCATCTAAACCAAACAGATTTGTTTTACTATATTTTCCTGTTGAATCTGTTAAATCAAAATATCTTGAAATGCCGCTCGCGATCCTATTCACGCTTTTTGTTTTCACTATTTCTTGATTAACATTCAATAAACCAATTTGATAATCTTCTGCTGTTATTAATCTATTTTGTGTATAATATGTAGCTGGAGCATTTTGTTTAATACTAGCATTACTTTCTGCTGGTACAGCATTATCAACAGTGTACAATAGTTCAAAAGTAAAATTCAAAGTTTCTTCTTTTCCTACCACACTTGTATAGGGTACACTTATGCTCACCCCTGTTAAGTCACGTGGCTTTATAACAATATTATCATTCCTTGATGCTCGAAAATATGTTTGAAAACTACCTACTGGTAAATTTCCAAAAACACCATCTGAAAAAACAAAGCTTATTTTATCATCTAATCTAGTTAGAACGGTATAAATATCTCGTACATTTTTATTTAAACTATTGTAAATTATATTATTACCTTCAATTGCATCAACTTTTGTCCACAACCTATCAAATGTAAGATCTGTATTTAAACTGTATAACCATACATCATCATTGTTAATATTTGCTGCATCAATTGATACAATCTGATTAGGTACTGAATTTGTTATATTGAAAGTTCCTTGATCTAATGTACCTTGCTTAAACAATACAAAAAATCCTGTTGAAGAACTTCCAGCACCTTGACTGTCATTCCTATATAAGATTGAAAAATTATTCCCCGGTAATGGTGGTTCTTCTATAATATTTTGATTAAGTATTGTCGACACGATTTCACACTTAATATTATTACCGTCTATGAAGCGAGTAAAAGGAAAAATTGGTACACTTGTAGCACTTGATGTTCTTATCCTATATCTTTCTGTAGTTACATTATCAATTGTGTCTTTCTGAACTGGCTTGCCAAAATTTTCAGTTTCTGTAAAAGCTCTATTGAGTATTTTTATAAATTGTTCATACCAATTACTATTTGTTGGATCATTCCAAATTATAGTTTGATCTCTTAAATTATTATTATTAGTATCAATGATATCCTCTGTGCTGCTTACGGAGGATATTTTCAACAATCCGCTTGCAGAAATATTCCTTTTTGGTGTATAATTTACCAATCTAGCTAATCGTAATATGCTTTCACGTCTTTCAGCAAGTTCTAAAAAATTTTCTCTTGCATTAAGATCTATCCTAAAGGCCAAATTTTGACCTAAATATGCAATTAAATCTACCAGTGCAATATATTCTGAACTTTCTATGTAATCATTAAAATCTTCAGGATAATTATCTCTTAGATAATTGATCATTGTTCTACGCAAATTATCAAAGTCGTAATTCTTAAAATCTGCATTCCTATATGATTGGTAGATGCGCTTCCAATCTTCAGCAAGCAACAGTCTATTTTGTCTATCAGTTGATGACATTTTCAATATCCTTTTTTGTTATTTATCGTGATAATAAAACACACATTTTATGACGATAAGAAGCCAGCATCTGCATCAAACTTCATACGCATTTTTTCTTTTATGCTATATTGTAAATATACTATATCTATTTCTATACTGATCCCAGTTTCGTAATTGTCAACAAGTAAATTGTCAAGCCTTACCCTTGGATCATTTGCAATAATCCTTTTTACATTTTCTGTAATTAATCTTATTGTTTGTTCTGTATATGGTTCAAAAAGCATATCCCATATAATAGTACCGAATCTTGGATCACTTAGTTTTTCGCCCTGCCTAATATGAAAATGATTGATGATATCTTGCTTTATCAATGCTATATCATATAAACTAACACTATTTGATTCAGGATTAACTGTTGACAATCCTTTGTACGTTTTGCGATTGTAATCAAACTTATTCTGTTGTGTAGTGTTGACCTCAACTTGTTTATATAAATCCTGCTGCATTATTTTGCCTTCCTAAAAGTATCTATTGTTTCACTATATTTCTCTTCAACTTGTGGTGTTCTAGTGGTGCTATCTGTTTTATCTCTATAAAACATTTCTGGTTTTAAATTTTCATGACTATAATACGGTTCGTGCATTGGTATACGAATTGGTAGATATGCAGGATCTGTGAGTTCAGGCAAAACAGCATCTTGAGCTTTTGCGGCTGCTAGTGCAGTAGGTCCATTTGTACCTTTTTCTGATCCACTACCGAATTGTTGAATTTGACTCATTTTGTTTAAAGGTGCATTATATTCATTGCTACTGCCGGCTGTTATAAAATTTTTGTTAGCAGATTTAACATGATTTGCATTCATAGCAGTAAAAAAATTATTTTTTGCTTTAACAGTTGCATTAACATCAGCATATATTCTTAAATGCTTATCACTTTTTATATGCATGTTTAAACCAGAATGCTGATAAAATTCTTCTCCTGATTTTTGATCAAATGTAGTATCTGCAGCATGATAAGTTTTTTTATTACTGTGCTGATGTATATTACGTTTGGCTAATAAAAAGAAATCTCTGTCAAATGTGGCATGGCCGTCTTGTGATACTTCTAATTTAAAATCCCCAAGTTTAGGATGTGTACCAACTTTCCAATATACATCTCTACTAACATCTATATAAAGATTATCACCAGGCTGATCAACAGTAGGCAGTGATTCAAATGAATCCCATTTCCAAGTACCATCTTCATTTTTTATTCCTAATTCAGGTCTTAACGACGGATCTTTTTTTACTTCTGCTGTGCCTACTTTCCAATGTGTTCTATTTCCAGATTCAAGTCGCATTTGTTCATTAGCTTTAATGTTAACATTTCCTGCTGCTTCTAAATTAATATCTCTTTTTGCTTTTACATTGAAATCATTTTCAGTGTGTACACTTACACTGTCTTTTGCATATATATCAATTTTTCCATTACTTGTTAATTCTATCCATGCAGTACCTTGTGCATTGATTACGTATATTAAATCCTCTGTATTGTGTAATAAAATTTGATGACCAGTCCTTGTTTTTAACCTTACTAGTTCATTGTGTAATAATGTTGGATCTCCACTTTTATCATTTGCTTCTACTTTTGCATAATCAGGAGGGTCTGTGCTTGCTGATTTTTTACGTAATATTTTTTCATCTCCATCATCCATTACTAAACTTGTACCACCTAGCCTGCTCCAGGGAATATTAGCTTGAGCATATTTCTCTCCATATTTAACTTTTGGTTTGCCATCACGCCTATCTAGAGGTCCAGGTGTGCTCCAACCAAAAACCATACTAGGCACTTCTCTCCTAGCACTACTTGTATTAGTGCCTCTCATTTGGTCATCTTGTATACCTTGATTTGTTATGATATCTAGATGATCTTTTGCATGAGATTTTTCAAATTGTGTAGGATCATTCCCTTTACCGGCTGGTTTGGATCGAATTATTTTTTTATTATATTCTGCAACAGGAATCATCTTACTTTTATCAGCGTCATTGTAAGTAGTTGCAGCATATCCTGGCATCATAAAATTCATAAAATGATCTTGAACACATCCTATCCAGTATCCATGACTATAATTATTTTCTGCCATTAGAACTAATACTTTTACACCAATATCAGGAGGAATAGCCCACATACCATAACTTTTTTGTGTGTTATCATATCCATCGTTAACATTAACACCCTCTCTTGGAGTTACTCCCATAAATGGGCTTACATATGTGCAAGGAATAAAATATCCACTGCTTTCTTCATTAGCACCTATACCAGAATTTTTAAGAATTTCTACCTCAATACTTCCCATATATTCTACATCTAGATGATTAACAATTTTACCAATATATGGTCCAGTACTGGTCATCCAATCTGGTTTTACAGCCCTAGTTTGTTGATTTCTTGCTTGGTACATATACCTATTAATCCCGTTTAAATGATGACGTGCTTAAATTTCTTAACCGAGATACTTCTGTATCAAGTGGTTCTCTGACTGCTTGCACTTGTGTTTGTACTCTTTCTTTTGCCGCGGCTACCATGGATCCAAGACTTTCATCCGGCTTAACATTATATCCACCAGGTGTCATATCTCTTAATTTTGCTATTTCTTCAGCATCAAAAGCAAGATCTTCTGCAACTTTATTAACTTCAGGTGCCACAGTATCTAATCCTTTTTGGTTTCGTCGTCTAATAAGTTTTAAATCTTGAGTAAATACTCCGTCTGAAAAATTGTTTATACACTGAATTACCTGATATATACCACTAAATTGCCTAATTTTCTCAAATTGTGTAATATACCCTTCTTCTGAATAATCAATAGGTGTTTGAAAGTTTACTAATATATCTGTTTCACTACGTTGATAGTCCATAGTGCCATCAGCTGTTATGTTAATAATAGGAGTTGCATCGGCTGCATAATTACCCATTCCACTGTCTGCTATGAAATACGGGTCTCCAAGTATTTTTATATCCGCCATAATTAAATCTACAGAACTGTTTAAGAGTGCATCTGAAAAATCTCTTGCCATTGTAGTTTCAACTTCATCATTATTACCTGCTTTGCTACTACTACTTTGCACTACTTCTTCTTTTATAGTAGTATTGATATTCTTATTTTCACTTTGTCCTCTTTCTGCTAGTTGTGAATTCCTGCTGATTACTTGATCTGCAGTAGCTTCTTGATTAGATTTAGCAGTGGTTTGCCTACTGCCTTTCATACTTGCTAATGCAGTAAAAAATGCCTTGTCAAACTTTATATCAAATTCTAATACATCATCATTTAATCCAGAATAAATGTAATTATATTCTTTCACACATTGTTTTTCCAAAGCTGCTAGTCCGAAAGACGATTCTGTGCTGTGTCCAAATCTATTAAGATGAACCATATGAGGTATAACACGATACACATATACTTTAGGTAATTCTCCTGAACTTCTTTCCTGTTCCTTGTTATCTACTAAGAACACATGACTTTCTATTTTGAACCAAGGAATCATTCCATTTCCATCTGGTTTCACTTCACTTATCTTCCGTCCATAATCACTTAATAGAATAATTTCTTCAATCATTTCTTGGATTGACATTCCTCTAGGAAAACTTATACTGGTGCGAGATGGATCTATTTGAATGTTATCTCGAACGAATACTCCGTCTTTTTCTACAAATCCAGGGCGACCAAAAGGTCTTCTTTTGACTAATTCTTTATTATCAATTAATTTTGCTAATGCAATTTCATTTACATTTGCCTCATTTTCATAATGTTTCCTTATTGATTCTCCTATTGTGCTTTTACGTACCACAATTCCTAGGAATTGACTTAAATCCGCATCAAAATCCGCTGGCATTTTTCCCTCTTCTCCGCCTACGGATAGATACACTTGTTTTTTCCTATCTGAAGATAGACTTCGCTGTGCACTTGCGTTACTAGCTGCTGGATTAACATCAGCACTGCTTGCATATTTGCTTAATTCATCTCGAGTCCCAACTTCCTTAGGAAATGTAATAATATATTGATTGCCAAAATTGATTTCTCCGTTGTTTTTCCTTTGTTCTTCACGCTCGTTAAACACACTTGAAATACTTTTTCCGCCTTTTAAACAACACTCATGTACATTGATTCCTGTAATCGTATAATCTATTTTACTATTCTGGACAGCACTTGAAAATGATTGTTCGTTGTATGGTATGCCTAACACAGTATAACTACTGCCTGATTCATTTACAGTAAAATCAATATTAACAAACTTAAATGGAAACATTCTCCTCAATTTGTTTGTATAGTCATTATCTATTTTAACCCCATCAGTATCCCAACCTACAAATTCTACCTCCAATAAGTAAGGAGCTTCTAGATAATCCCTATAGCCGGCATTATCAGCTGCGTTTTGTATTGTTTCTAAAAACATTCCCATACTATAAGGTTCAAAAATTTCAAACTGTAAACTTGTTGCATTAGTCAATCTAGTTTTTATAGTCGGTGCTACTAAACTTTTTATCTGTAAATTGTCTATGAAAAACTCACGTTGTCTTGGTGAAGATGACGGTACACCTCCACCTGATTTTAAAATTTTATGAGTAACATTTCCTTTTCTATAAGTTCCATGTGGATTATGTAATTCGTCTATAGTCAGGCAACTCATTGTAAAGATATAATTAAAACTTGAAAATATCCTCAAATCATTTGGCAAAAGTGCTGTTGCTTCTTTTTCTTCGTCAACTGATTTCGTAGCAGTAGGAGTAGATTGTTTATCTGTACTACTAAATTCTTTTTCTACATCTATTTTTGCTGCCATTATGTTGCCATAAACTGCTTTAGATTACTAGGTTTAGGTAAAAATATCCTAACACCGGCTTCAAAATCATATATTGGATCTATTAAAACATTCATATTTCTCTGTGCAAACACCCACCATAAATTATGATTTTCATATATATCGTGTGCTAACAAATCAGGTCTGTGTGTATACTGCTCCTGTATCACATACGGTATGTCGTCACTTTCTGCAGGTATAGATCGAATGGATAATATATCTAAATATCTTTCGTTAACAATATTTGTATCATGCCATGGACTGTATGCTCTATATGTACTCATTAGATAAATTTACCTCCTTTTGTTACATATTTTCCAGCTATGAAACTTTCAAAATTAAAACTTTCTACAGTTTTTCTACTATACAATGGTTGTAATTGCACTGTTATAGTAGATCTACAAGGAGCGTGAGATTCTTCGCCAATAAAATTACATTTTATATAATCAACATCATTAGGCAGTTCTGTAGCAAAACTAGTTAAAACTACAGGTACATCATTAAAAACATGCTTTCCGTATCCGTTAAGTCTAACAACTGGAGGAGGAGATCCTCTATCTATTGCATCTAAGCCATACGCCATTTTTGATACAGATCTCAAATAATGAATTGCACTTAACCAATACCTTGCTTCAAACTCCTTTTCAACTGTAAACTCTCCTGCTATTGTAATTTGATCTGTAGATGAATTTTGATATGCATAGAAAGGATAATTGCTGTGAATTGGTTTAATTGCATTGTAACTTGCACTGTTAGATAAAGTTACACTAGGAGTATAAGGAAAAACCAACTGTCCGCCGCTTTCTTGTAAAGGAAGCATAGCTGGTAAGTCTAAAAAAGCCATTGGCAAACTTAATCTTACTCTCCAATCATTATTTGACTCTGCATCTTTCGCAGCAGCCGGAGCTTTAGACGTTTCACCATCTTCTCCTCCAAATAATTTACCCTTCCTTACATTTGAGACAAATTCTGATTCATTTATTGAATCTATCCCTTGTGATATTTTACCTTGGATCTCTCCAAATATATTAAAACCGCCACTGCCAATACCTGCACCAATGCCATAATTAGTGGGTTGAAAAGACATAATAAATTCCTATTAAAGTATTACAGTTATTTATTGACTTTTTTAAACACATAGTTTATAATATATAAATAATTTGGAGCCTTCATGAAAAAAATAAATTATTTAAATAACAAAGATATCTTATCAGAAATACACAAAAGCAAAAATTCTTTTTCTAGTTATTCACAACCAGAATACCATCAATTTGATTTAATTGTTAATTCATTAGATAGTATCAATCATCAAAGTATAGTTGAAGCGCAGAAAAACAGAGCAAAAAGGCTAAGTTTAGAACGTTTTGAAAATATGAAAGAAACAAATCCTAAAATTAAGTTAGCTGATGTTGAAATTGATTATAAATCTATTTCCGGAAATGATCTAATTTTCCGTTTAATGACATATGATCATATTCCAGACGAGCCTGGTAGAAAAAAGAATCCAAAAACTGTTGCTGACACTAAAACAAAATTAAATTTTCCTCCATTCCAGCATTGGAAATTTGATGATAGTAATCAACTTATATGTGTAGGCAAAAGTCATTGGAAAGATCATGTCCATTTTGGAAATTTTTCTTTAACAAACGGTATTGCTACTGATAAATTGGCACTAATGTGGTTGAAACTATGCGACAGATATGCTACTAGAGGAAATGTAAGAGGATACACTTATAATGACGAAATGAAAGGTCAAGCTATATTACAATTAACACAGATTGGACTACAGTTTGACGAATCAAAATCTGCTAATCCTTTTGCTTATTACACTGCTGCAGTTACAAACTCTTTTGTAAGGGTAATAAATTTAGAAAAAAGAAATCAAAATATTAGAGATGACATTCTCGAAATGAACAATATGAATCCTAGCTACACTCGTCAAGCACAAGATGAATGGGCAGTATCTCTTAAAAGAGAACAAAATTCTAAAAATTATTAGAAAAAAAGGTCTTATTGTTTAAAAAAGCGGCTGTGTTTACTGACATACACTTTGGCTTAAAAGGCAACAGTAAAACACATAATTTAGATTGTGAAAACTTTATAGATTGGTTTATCAAACAAGCACATGAACACGGATGTGAAAGTGGCATATTCTGTGGTGATTGGCATCATAATCGAAATCATTTAAATCTTACCACAATGTCAGCTACTATTCGTAGTCTTGAAAAACTTGGAAATAATTTTGATAATTTTTTTATTTTTACAGGTAATCATGACTTGTATTATAAAGATAAAAGAGATATACATTCGGTAAATTTTTCTAGACATATACCAGGTATTACTTTAATAAATGATTTTTATCAAGAAGATGATGTAGCACTAGTGCCTTGGTTAGTAGACGATGAATGGAAGAAAATACCAGAATGTAAAGCAAAATATATGTTTGGACATTTTGAACTACCTAACTTCTATATGAACGCTATGGTCAAAATGCCTGAGCACGGAGAACTAAGAAACAGCCACTTTAAAAATCAAGAGTACGTATTCAGTGGACACTTCCACAAACGACAACAACAGAGAAATATACACTATATAGGCAATGCTTTTCCACATAATTATGCAGATGCTTGGGACGATCAGCGTGGCATGATGATACTAGACAAAGAAAATGCCAAAGATCCTGTGTATATTACTTGGACTGAAGCTCCAAAATATAGAACAACTACACTAAGTTCTCTCTTAGATCCTACAAATAACATTATCAAATCTAATATGTATCTACGTGTTACAATAGATTTGCCAATTTCTTACGAAGAAGCACAATTTATAAAAGAAACTTATATAAATCAACATGCTTGTAGAGAAGTTACACTTATTCCCAAAAAACAAATAGAAGAAATTTCAACCGAATTAGATATTAGCCAATTTCAATCAGTTGACGAAATTGTGTCTAAAGAAATAAATGAAATAGACAGCAAAAGTTTTGATAAAAAACTTTTATTAGATATATACAACGAACTTTAACATGATTATAATTAAAAATTTAACTGTAAAAAACTTCATGAGTGTAGGTAATCAAACACAGGGAGTAAATTTCAACAGCGAAAATCTTACATTAGTACTTGGAGAAAATCTTGATCAAGGCGGCGATGATGCTGGCTCACGTAACGGCACGGGCAAAACTACTATAATAAATGCTTTATCATATGCACTATATGGTCAAGCTTTGACAAATATAAAACGTAATAATCTTATTAATAAAACCAATAGCAAAGGAATGATTGTTACACTTTGTTTTGAAAAAAATAATCAAACGTACAGGATTGAAAGAGGTCGATCCCCTAATTTGTTAAAATTTTTTATAAATGACCAAGAGCAAGAATTAGTAGACGAAAGCCAAGGAGATAGTCGCCGTACGCAAGATTTTATCAATGATTTATTAGGTATGAGTCATGATATGTTTAAGCATATAGTTGCTCTAAACACATATACAGAGCCATTTCTTAGTATGCGACAAAATGATCAACGAATGATTATAGAACAGTTACTGGGTATCACTATCTTGAGTGAAAAAGCAGAAAATTTAAAATTATCAGTAAAAGAAACTAAAGAACAAATTATAGAAGAAGATGCTAGAATAAAAGCACAACAATCTAGTAATGAAAAAATACAAGTTAGTATACAAACCCTTAAATTAAAGCAATCAGCATGGAAAACAAAAAGAACTACTGATATAAGCAAAGTATTAGATTCAGTTGATGAATTAGAAAAATTAAATATTGATCAAGAACTTGAACATCATGAGAATTTACAAAAATGGGAAGAACATAATCAACAAATTCAATCATTACAGAATGAAATATACACCCTTGAATTAGCAGAAAAACGTGCAAATAAAGAATTGCAAAAAATAGATACTGAAATTATTGCATTGGATGATGCAATATGCTATACTTGTAAGCAATCTCTTAATAAAGCAAAGAAAAAAGAAATTTTGCAATTAAAACAAAAAGAAAAAAAAGATAATGACATATATCTAAATGAAGTAGTATCTAAAATAAAAGAAGTACAAACACAATTAAAAGAAATTGGAGATATAAACGGTAAGCCAACTACATTTTATGACTCAATAAAAGAAGCATATGATCATAGACAAAATGTTGCACAATTACATTCACACTTATCTAATTTAAAGTGTGAAATTGATCCATATCAAGATCAAATTGTAGAACTAGAATCATCTGCATTAGTTCAGATTGAGTGGAAGTATATTAATCAGTTGACAAATCTTAAAGATCATCAAGAATTTTTAATAAAACTGTTAACAAATAAAGATTCCTTTATAAGAAAAAAAATAATTGAGCAAAATCTTGCATATCTTAATAATAGGCTTACATTATATCTAGACAAACTAGGACTACCACACCAAGTAATCTTTAAAAATGATTTAGCAGTTGAAATAACCCAACTAGGTCAAGACCTTGACTTTGATAATTTAAGTAGAGGAGAAAGAAACAGACTTATACTGGGTATGAGTTTTGCATTTAGAGATGTTTGGGAAAGCCTTTATCAGAATGTTAACTTACTGTTTATTGATGAATTGATTGATTCAGGAATGGATAGTGCAGGAGTTGAAAACTCATTATC
>MDTB01035150.1_pt1 | contig 13098 bp, 8 predicted proteins | sample 811161 | NCBI WGS metagenome assembly MDTB01 (sample SAMN05326650, study PRJNA326480) | marine metagenome | isolation source: seawater | place: Mediterranean Sea | collected 2009 | reverse complement strand
TAAGAAACATCCTACAATAGATCATATAGTTGCTAGAGCAAAAGGTGGTCCTGATTTTACTAAGAATGTAGTTTGTTGTTGCCATTCTTGCAATCAAGATAAAGCACATCAAGATTGGGAAGAGTGGTATTTTAATCAGGAGTTTTTCTCTTTAGAACGATATGATAAGATTAGAAAATGGATGAGACCCGATCCTCCAAACGATTTATTTGCATATCGTCCAAGAAGGAATAATTTAACTTGAATAAATAAATCAGCAGTATATACTGCTTGTTATAGGGTACATACCAAAATCATTATAAATGGCGACTCCGTTTAGAATTAAACGATCTGCTATTCCTGGAAAGGAACCTGCAGTATCGGACTTACAATTAGGTGAATTAGCTCTTAATACTTACGATGCTGAGCTGTATACACTACGTTCACGTCCAGGTATTGGCACGGAAGTTGTTAAGATTGGTGGTGCTTCGGTAAAAAATGTATTATATGTAAACAAAGATGGAAACGACGAAAATACAGGACTCACAGCAGCAGACGCAAAAGCAACAGTCAAAGGAGCAGTTGGAATTGCATCAGAAGGAACTGCTATTAAAGTTGCTGCTGGAACTTACGTAGAAGATAACCCAATTAAAGTACCAAAACAAATCAGTATTGTTGGTGATAGTTTAAGAGAAGTTACTATATCTCCTTTAAATTCTGATAAGGATATTTTCCATGTCTCTCCTGGAGTCATGATGAGTGAACTTACTTTTTCAGGAACAGTAGATGCTGGAATAGCAGTTGTAGCATTTGATCCAGATAAGATTCAATATAATCCACAATCACCATATATTAGATTCTGTACTAATAGAGTTGCTAATAGTATTGGATTAAAGGTAGATGGTAATAACTCAATCGGACCATTCAAGAGTATGGTCACTGACTCTTATACCCAGTACAATGTAAATGGTATAGGAGTTTCTGTTAGTAATGAGGGGTATGCTCAGATAGTTTCATTGTTTACAATGAATCTTGATACTGCAGTAATTTGTTCATCTGGTGGACAATGTGATGTAACAAACTCCAACTCTTCTTTTGGTAATTATGGATTGGTTTGTGATGGAAAAGGACCAGTACAATATACTGGTATTATTACATCAGCAGTAACAGAAAATGCTGATAAGTTTGAGGTTTATTTAGATAATCCATCTTATACTATTACAAATGCACCTTATGATAGTGTAACTGGAATCGTTACTATAACTACACATACTGATCATAATTTCTCTGTTGGTATGGGTGTTACTCTATCAAGACTTGCTTATACTTGTGATTATGGTAACTATGCACATACTTTTGTATCTGCAGATAATAATTCTATTAATATAACTGGTGCTGGTCAAACAACACCTACTAATGTTTCTTATGATCCACAAACGGGTCTTATGACATTAACATCCAATAATCATGGATTAACTGCTTTAACTTCGGGTACAATATCAACTGCAACATACATACCATCTACTGGTGTATTAACACTTCATCAGACTAATCATGGATTATCTAATGGTGATAGAATTAAGTTGGAGTTGGAATCTTTAACCTTTACTTGTGCTAAGGATAATCACGCTACATTACATTCTTATCCAAGACAAAGTGATCCCGTTTATAATAAGTGGTTAGAAGTTTCTAATGTAGATACTCCTAATAATAAGTTTGATGTTAATGTTGGAATATCTGAAGATCTTTCGGAACATTGGTTTAGGGCAGGAGATGAAAATGGATTTAAGAAAGCTTCTAGTTCTGTAAGTTTTGATGCAGAGTCATTAACATTTACTTGTGCCAAAGATAATTATGCTACGCAGCATTCATATCCAAGAACAACAGATCCTGCATATAATCAAGTATTGGGTGTTGAAACAGTACCAGATAATAATACATTTACTGTTAATGTTGGTATAGCAACTAATGAAATATTCCCAGATAACAATGGGAATGTTTTTAGTGTCGAATCTATTATTGATAGTAAGAACTTTACTGCATATGTTGGTCCTAATAGATTTGGACACACATATCTTGGTGGTGGTAGAGCAGCTGTAAACCTTATTAGACCATTTGATGGTAAGGTAATTTATTTTGATGATCAGTATTATACTCTTGGTAAGATAAAACTTACTAACGCTGGTAGTGGTTATAACAACCCACCTGTAATAACAATTGATGATCCAAGTGCTTCTTGGGGGGTTAAGGCAACTGCTATTCCTAGTATTATTGGTAGTAAGGTTGATGAGATTGAAATTATCTCAAATGGTAGGGGATATACTTCCACACCAAATATTACATTCTCTGCTCCTGATGTGGGGATAAATACAGCAACAGCTACCGTTGAAATACAACCAACTTATTATTCAGTTAAGAGTTCAACTCCAATTTCATCTGGAATTTGTACAATTACTATTAATGAAAATCTTCCATATGCGGTTGGTGTGGGAGTCACCGTTCCTTTCTACAGACAAAGTAGAATATTAGCATCAAGTCATTCGTTCCAATATATTGGAAGTGGTGTTGATCCTATTAGTTCTCTTCCTTCTCGTGGAGGGGTTACTATACAGGAGAATGAAGTTGAAAATCGTAACGGTGGATTGGTTATATACACTAGCACTGACCAAGGTGGAAACTTTAGAATTGGTGAGGGTGTTCAAATAGATCAAATTAGTGGAACTATTACTGGTAATTTTTATTCCAAGAGTTTGTTCGCTAATGTCACACCATTAATTCTAGCACTAGGAGGAGATTAATAAAATGGCTTTACCATTAAATGTATTCAAAACAATAACATATATTGCACCTACAAATTCAGTTGGAATTTATACTGCTCCAGTTGGTTATAGTGGTGTTGTATTATTATCACAAGCAACTAATGTTGATTCAACATCACATACAGTTTCATTAGATCATGTAAGAGGTGCTACTATAACTCCTGTTGTGAAAAGTATGCCTATTCAAGGTCATGACACTATAAATATCACTCAAGGAAAATTGGTTCTTGAGTCTGGTGATGCTCTTAGGATATCTGCAAGTAATCCTAATCATGTGAAATTTATTGGAAGTATATTAGAAACTCTTAATTAAGAATAATGCTGGCAAATAGATTCAGAAGCGGAAGAGTACCTCACCAACATATCGGTATAAGTTCATTTACCGATGATAAGCTTGTCCTTGATGTAATAGGAAATGCCAATATCAGTGGTACATTAAATGTACCAAACTTAACTGTTACTGGTGTTGGTGCTACTATTGAAGGTGATATCAATGCTAGAAATTTAAACATAGTAGGAATTACTACTATTGGTGGATTATTGTATGATGGTTATACTCAATCTGGATCTGATGGTGCATATTTAAGAGCTACTGGAACTGGTATTAAATGGACAGGATTTGCTTCAGTTAGAGATAGGCAAGACTTTATTGCTACTGCAAATCAAACATCATTTACTTTTTCCTATAATACAAATTATATTGATGTATTTGTTAATGGTGTTAAGTTATCTACTAGTGAATTTACTGCTGATAATGGAACTCAAGTTGTTTTAAATACTGGATGTTTTGCTGGAGATAATGTTGAGTTAATTTCTTATAATACAGGTTCTCAGACTAATGGATCTGGTGGGGGTGGTGGTTCTACTATTGGTATTAATACATTAGGGCATTCATATTTTACTCATATAAATGCAAGTGGAATTGTAACTGCTGCTCAGTTTCATGGAGATGGATCTAATTTAACTGGAATTAATACCTCTTCTGGATATGCAACTATAGCTGGTATTGCTACTCTTGCTCAAGGATTAACTGGTACACCAAATATTAATGTTGGTGTTGTAACTGCTACTAAGTATTATGGAGATGGATCTTCTTTAACTGGAGTTGCTGCAGGAATTATAGTTGAAGAAGAAGGTAGTAATATAGGAACAGCTACTACGGTTAATTTTGTTGGTGCTGCTATAACAGCAACATTCTCAAATGGTACTGCAATTATTAATGTTGGTGATCATTATGCTCGTATTGCTGGTGTTGCAACAGTTGCAACTAATGCACAAGGATTAATTGGGACTCCAACTATTGTTGTAGATGAGATAGTTGCTAATAAGGTTTCAGTCTCACAGACATTAACGTATGAAGATGTAACAAATGTAGATTCTGTTGGACTTATAACTGCAAGAAGTGGAATTAGAGTTATTTCTGGTGGTATAAATGTTGCTTCTGGTGTTGTAACATCAACTAATTTTGTAGGACCTCTTACTGGTGATGTCACTGGTAATGTTAGTGGTACTGCTGGTTCTGCTGCTCTTGCTGAAGGATTAGCTAATACTCCCAACATTGCTATTCGTGGATTAACTGGTACTGGAATTCAAATTACTGGACTTTGTACTGCAAGTACATTTGTAGGTAACTTAGTTGGTAGTGTTCAGGGTGGTAATGTAAATGCATATAATGGAACATTTACTAATAATGTATCTGCTGCTGCTTCAATAACAGCAAATGAATATTATGGTGATGGATCTAAATTAACAAATATTGTAACGACATCGGATAGTGCACCAAGTAATCCTAATGATGGTTCTCTTTGGTGGAAATCTGATGAAGGTATTTTAAAGATATATTATCAAGATGTTGATAGTTCTCAATGGGTAGATGCTTCTCCTGGTGGAGGAGGATCTGGTGGTTCTGGTGGTGGTTCTTCTGACCTTATTAATGATTCTACACCCCAACTTGGTGGTAATTTGGATCTTAATACTTATGATGTTTCTGGAACTGGTGATTTTAATATAACTGGTAGTGGAACATTTACTGGTAATGGAACATTTAATAATACTTTAACTGTAGGTGCTCATGCTGGTATAGGTAGTTTAAGTGTAACGGGCGTATCTACATTCAGTGGTAATGTTAATCTTCCTGATGAAAAGAAAATATTGATTGGTGATTCTGATGATATGGAAATATATCATGATTCAGCAAATCGAAGTGGTATACGATTTACAAATCCAGAATTTAGATTACTAGGCACTACTGGTTCATCATCAATTATATTGGGTCAATCTAATAGTTCATCAGAATTATCTTGGGGTGAAAGATATGCACAATTTAATAATAATGGGAGTGTTGATCTCTTTTATAATGGAGAGGAAAAGATTAGAACGACTAGTTCGGGAGTCAATGTTTCGGGTGCTGTAACAGCAACTTATTTTTATGGTAATGGATCTGCTTTAACCGACATTTATGCTGCACCTCCAGCAGGTATTAGTACTACTGGACTTAGTGGATTTACTAATGTATATTGTGCTGGAACTCTTGATGTAGATAGACAAGCAATTTTTGATGATGTTATCGTATCTGCTGCTGCAACATTCCAAGGTGCATTGAATGCAAATACTGGACCAGTTATTATTAACAATACAACTGTTAATGGTAATACTGATGTAACAGGTATTGCTACATTTAGAAATGATGTAACTTTTACTGGTTCATCTGCTAATATTAAGTGGAATGAATCTCTTAATAGATTAGATTTCCCTGTTTCAACATCACTTGCTTTTGGTAATGGTGCAGAATTAAGAATTTATAATGATGGAGATAATAGGATAAAGGGTGGTAGTGGTGGCATTTATATTGGACAAAATGGTTCTTTCTGGGTAGGAAATGAATCACATAATAGTGCAAGATTTGAAGCAACTAGTAGTAGTGCTATTCTGTATAGTGGTGGAACTAAAATAGCACGTAGTTATACTGATAAATTTGAGGTTGGTAATCCTGATGCAGGTGTAGGTATAGCTATTACAATGAGTATTGCTGGTAATGCTCAGTTTGGTGGTACAGGTATTGTAACAGCAACCACATTCAAGGGAAATCTTGAGGGTAATGTAACTGGTGATATATCTAATGCAACATCTTATCCATATACTTCACTAACTGGTATTAGTACTGATATTGTAGGAGATATAACTCCACAACTTGGTGGTAATCTTGATGTTAATAATAAGAATATTGAGATTGGAGATTGTACTACTGCAGGAACTGATAATACATTAAAGATTGGATCTAATGGACTAGAGATACATCATAGACCTGGTGCTTTTGCAACATATATTCAGAATAAAAATAAGGATACAAACCTTTGGATCACGGGACAAAATACTTCTGGAAGTTGGGGGCATATTTTCCTTAGACCTTATTTGAATGCTTTTAGTGGTGTTGCTTGTTGGTGTGGTGGTGCTACAGAATTGTATTATGGAAATACAGGATCTAAGAAATTAGCGACAGAATCTGGTGGTGTTCAGATTACGGGATCTCTTGCAAAGACTGCTGGATCATTTAGAATTCCTCATCCTATTGTTGGTCTTTCCACTACAAAGTATTTGGTTCATTCATTCATTGAAGGACCACAAATGGATCTTATCTATCGTGGTAAGGTTGCTTTAGTAGGTGGTACTGCCACAGTTAATATTGATACAAAGGCAGGAATGACAGAAGGAACTTTTGTTCTATTAAATAGAGATGTTCAATGTTTCACTACTAATGAAACTGGGTGGACTGCAATTAAAGGTTCTGTAACTGGCAACGAAATCACAATAGTTGCACAAGATAATACTTGTACTGATACTATTTCTTGGATGGTTGTTGGTGAAAGGCAAGATGAATCTGTTAAGGCATTAGATATGACTGATAGTGAGGGTAACTTAATTATTGAAACAGATCAACCTGCACCAGATACAAAACATGCTGATATTCAAGCACAGTTATAGAGGTAAATAGATGGCTATTAATTTTCCAAACAGTCCTAGCGTAGACGATACTCACACCGCAAATGGTATAACATGGAAGTGGGATGGAACAACCTGGAAAGTTGGTATATCTACAATTAATGCTGCTACTATTCCAGGTATTTCTACAACAGGAACATCTTATTTTTATAATGTATCAGTTGCATCTTCTGTAACTGCAGCTACTTTTTATGGTGATGGTTCTGGTTTAGTTGGTATTGCTGCAACAAATTCCGAGTATGCAAATGTTGCTGGTATTGCAACTAATGCTCAAGGTCTTACTGGTACTCCAGATATTATAGTAAATGATATTACATCTAGGCATATAAGTTCTTCTGGTATTGTAACTGCAAGTGCATACTATGGTGATGGATCAAACTTAACTGGAGTCGGTGGTGGAGGTGGACAGGGTGGTACTGCTGGTAATGGATCTTGGACTGCTACAGCAGGTGTTCTTTATGAATTAGATAATATTTCTATAAACAATTTAGTTTCAGAATATATTTTATATTTTGATCATAGTCCTAGTAATACAACTCAAGCACAAAAAGTTCTTGTTTTGAATAATGGAGTAAATTCTTATATTCAAGAATATGGTGTTGTTTATGATAATAATTTACTTGTTTCTGTTGGATCATCTATTAGTAGTAATAAATTGACTATCAATGCTGTACCAGAAACTGGTATCAATGGAGGAATTTCCTTTAAGTTTTTAAGAAATGATATATCATGATCGCTACAACAACAGATCCAAAAACAGGTAGAGTTCTTGTTGTTCATTCTGATAAACAACAACCATATACTGTTTATGTAAATGATGCTGAAGATTGGAATGAGATTCATAATTATATAATTAACGAAAATAATATAGACAACATTCCAAATAGGAAGATTGATTGTACTTCGGAGATGAAGTGTTCTCCTAAGAGAAGTGTATATGAAATGTCTCCTGATGAAGCAGAGGTTTTAAAAAAACATCCTAAGATTAGATTTGTTGAAAGGTCATCATTATATAATGAGTATGTATTAGAACAAAGAAAATATGATGCAGGATTTGATAAGTTTACAGATGCTAATAGGTATAAGTATCCTGTTAATAATATGAGGAGTGGAGCAAATCCTAATCCTTCTCCTCCTGAATTGGATTATACTCAATGGGGTTTATATAGACATTCATATAGAGCTAATAAATTTATTGATGCAGGTCAGGTAGATATAGATATTCCATTTACATTATCTGGAAAAAATGTTGATGTTGTTATTATGGATACTGGGATTCGATGGGATCATCCAGAGTTTTTAAAACCAGGAGTTACAAGTCCTGTTCCTGTTCCCAACAGTTGTGAACAATTCACAAGGGTAAGGGATATATTAATTCATGGTGAATCTGAGTATGGTATTAATTGGGCTGCGGAGGGATTAGCTGCTCCTGGATCTAATCCATTGAATTATTATAATGTTGAGGCAGCATTATTAATGGAGAAGGGGTATAGTTCCTATCCATATAGTATTAGTTGGCATGGTAGTCACGTTGGTGGAACTGCTGCAGGAAATCAATTTGGGTGGGCGTTTGAAGCAAATATATGGACTATCGCTTGTGTTGATAGAGATGATTTAGGATGGGCAGATCCTTGTGATGGATTTGATTATATTAAAGTTTGGCATAAAAATAAACCAATCAATCCAGAAACTGGTAAAAGAAATCCTACTGTAGTTAATGGTAGTTGGGGATTTAGACAATTTTTCCGTAGTGATCTTGATTATGATGCAACAGAAAGAGGAGTTTCATATAATAAATCAAATATGAATTCAACAACTTGTCCATCTGTATATTATATGGATAGTTTGAATTCAACTTATAAGCAGTTTACTTCAAAGGATCTGGTTAAACAGGCAGAAGTTGATGAAATACTTGATGATCCTGATTGTAAAGATATAGTATTTTGTTTTTCTGCTGGTAATTCTTATGATAAGCAAGATATACCTGGAGGGTTAGATTATGATAATGAAATAACTTCTGCTACTTTTTATTATAATGATAAGGATAATTATTATAATAGGTCAGGAACACCTGCTATTGGTGCTGAAGGTAGAGAGGATCAGGTTATAGTTTCTGGATCTATGGATAATGTGAGGCAGACATCAAATGGACAAGAAAGATGTTCTTACTTTAGTTGTAGGGGACCTAAGATTGATGTTTGGTCTGCTGGATCATCTATTCTCAGTCCATATAATAGTGGATATGATGATCCTAGAGATAGTAATTTTTTCAATCAGTATCTTCAGGGAACTAGTATGTCTTGTCCAAATCTTGCTGGAGTTATGGCATTGTATTTACAATCACAACCAAATGCAACTAGAGCACAAGCCAGAAATTGGTTATTAACTCATGGTTCAGTTGATGTTTCAGATTCTGATGCTACTTCATCAACTCCTGGATTTTATGATCCATATCAAAGTAATAGTGTAACTGATTCAAACTATTGGGGTAGTAATTACAGTTTAAGAAGTTCAAAGAGGAGAGTTTTATTAAATCCTTATTGTAACAATGGAAAAACATCTATGATTGGTATTGCTGTTACAGGTATATCATTCTCGCATTAATAAATAAATAAATAATATCTAGGAACCAGATTATTAAGAAACATGGGACGTTTTGTAGGATTAAGTGTAAATAACCAAAGAGGTAAAGGTAGTGGTGGTGGCGGTGGCTCCATTCTCAGTACTGAGGCTTTTACTAGAGCTACTGGTATTACGACAAACTCAGATAATAATGTAACCTCAGTAATTCTGGGAGAAAATAAGTATGAAAGTATTTTATACAACGCTGTTGGATTAGTTACTGGATATAATGAGATAATAGGTAGTAATGAAAAGGGATGGTCACTTACATATGATTCTAAGAATTTAGTAAATACAATAACTGAAGTAGATACATTCCCAACATATTCTTTAGCATCAAGTGCAACTAATGTTGATGAAGGTTCCTCTGTAACATTTACTTGTACTACAACTAAGATAGCAGATTCTACTACCCTATATTGGAAAGTAAGTAGTGAAACTGATTTTGCAACATCTACAGGAAGCTTTACAATTACTAGTAATACTGGAACATTTGATTGTACACCAAGTGCAGATACTACAACAGAAGGTACTGAAACATTTACGGTTAGTGTATATACTGATGCTGGATATACTCAGAATGTTGGTTCTAGTAGTGCTGTAACTATAAATGATACATCAGAAGGTGCTGTTCTAGGTGGGCATGTTTTCCATGCTGGAAGTTGGAATACTCAGGCGAGTTATGATTGGACAGTTCCTGCTGGAGTAACAGCAATAACTGTTATTTGTGTTGGTGGAGGTGGTGCTGGTGAAACTAACCACGATGCTGCATCAGGTGGTGGAGGTGGATTGGCATTTAAAAATGGTTTAGCTGTAACAGCAGGTCAAACTGTTACTGTTAAAGTTGGTGCTGGTGGATTTGCTACATCTTGGGGTGTAACGGATTCTCCTGATGGATCAGATTCTTATATTCAGTATAATGGCACTATCTACGCAAGAGCGAATGGTGGAAGAGGTGGTGATGGAAACCAAGGCGATGGTTGGTATTCTAACTCCAATAGTTTCCCCAATACCAATAGTGATGGTGGTGGAGAAGGTGGTTCTGGATATCATCAAGGTGGATGTCGTCAATCTGGTGGTGGTTGTGGTGGATATTCTGGTGGTGGTGGTTCAGGATCTGGACGCTGCGGTAATCCAGGTTATTCAGGACAGCAAGGACAGGCTGGACAAAATGGTGGTGGAGGCGGTGCATGCTCTAGTAACGGTGCTACTACAGGTTACTCTGCTGGTGGTGGAGGAACTGGAGTATATGGTGAAGGTAGTAATGGCGATAAAGGAGATGCAAATAATAATGGTAGTCCTGAAGGTACTAATGACTTCTGTGGTTTAGGAGGATCAACTGCATATAATACTGGTTTAAGAGGTTATTCTAATGACTCTAGTAACAGTGAGTGGGCAAGTGGTACTAATTTATCAAATGGTTATGATAGAAATAGTCAGATGAATCAACATGGACAGGGTGGTGGAACAACTCCTGATGGTGGATTCCCTGGTGGTGGTGCTGGAGGAGCAAATGGTAGTTCACCTGCTGGATGGGGTGGAAACGGTATTGTTAGAATTATCTGGGGACAGATAAGTGGTGTTAACAGATCATTCCCTTCTACTAATGTAAATAGATCTGATCAATATGATGCTACTGTTACAGAAGGTGTAAGTGGTACTCAGAAACAGTATTAATAACTGTTTTCTGAGTTTAAAAACTAAATAATTAGAAAGGCACAAAATGGCAGATAAAGGTTTTGGTGTAAAGGAACTTAATTTGATTGGAGATTCTGGTACTCCAACAATTTTAAGTCCCAATAATTTAAATTTAAATGCTGTAAATGTTGCTATCAGTACTGATGTATCAATAGGTGGTACTTGTACGGCAACAGAATTTAGTGGTGCTATATCTGGTTGGATATTAGGTAATGTTTCTTCAGATCATTATACATTTACTGGTCCTGGATTAACTGGTACAGTAAATGATCCAGATATAACTCTTGTTAAAGGGCAAAAATATATTTTTCATAATAGATCTTCAGGACATCCGTTTAGGATTCAAAGTACTCCTAATGGATCTGCAGGGACAGCATATAATACTGGTGTAACTAATAATGATGGTTCTGCACCAACCGATATTATATTTGATGTTCCTCAAGATGCACCTGACACGTTGTACTATCAATGTACAGCACACCCTAACATGGGTGGTAAATTGACTATTGGTAATTCATCTAGTGGTAGTAGTAGTGGATTGGAACTAGTAACTTCATCTGTGCTTACTGCTGATGTAAACAAAGTAAGATATGATACTAATATTTTACAACAAGATACGATTTATAGAATGATTGGAGTTCTTGAACCTACTGGTAATGCTTATGGTGGTTTCAATATGAATCCATCTTTTTATGATACAACAAACAACACACAATATAATGATTCATATACAGGTGAAACTAACACGTCAGCAGCTTATCATGACTCAATCTGTGGTCCTTTTCCTGAAATGAATCCTCCTAGTAGTTATTCATACAACCAAATACCTGTAGTATACTATGACGAACAAGGTGATAATAGTTGGTGGTTACGAACTGATGCACAAAATACAATTGCTGTATCTGGTATGTATTTTGTAGCAGAATTTTCAACCTGTCTTGGTCCTTGGATGCATATGACCTTTGGTTCTATGTCCAATAGATATCATACTGGTACTTTTACAGGTAGTTGGTCTCTTAATCCAATGTCTACTTACATTAATAATATGGAATATGGTTTTGTACAGGGCGGTGTAAATATTAAAACTGGAAGTAAAACTTGGCTCTACAAATATACTTAATGATATGAAACAACTTTTAAACGGAACAATAGTCGAAATGACTGATGAGGAAATTGCACAATACAATGCAAGACAACCATCAGATGCTAAAATTCTTTCTCATAAATGGGAATCAATTAGATCACAAAGAAATGTATTGTTAAATAAAACAGATTGGATGGTAACAAAAGCACTTGAGACAGGAGTTCCTGTAACTGATGCTTGGAAAAATTATCGTCAAGCATTGCGAGATGTTCCTACACAATCAGATGTAGATAATATTAATTGGCCAACAGAACCTAGTTAAATAACATGGCAATAAATTTTCCCGATAGTCCTAGTTTAAATGAAGTGTTTTCATCTGGTGGTAACACATGGAAATGGGATGGAACAACTTGGGTATCTGGTACTACAATTACAGGTATAGCAAATGTTGTAGAAGATACAACACCACAGTTAGGTGGTAACTTAGATCTTGCTGGTAATAATATAACTGGTACAGGTGCTATTGATGTTGTTGGTAATGTTAAAGGAACTTCTATCACTAGTGGTGCTGTAACATATACAGGACTTGATGGGAATCCTGGACAAGTCCTCACTACAAATGGATCGGGTAATGCTACATGGACAACTGTAAGTTCTGGATCTACGACAGGTACACTTAATGATGTTACAACTAATGGTTCTACTACTGCTAATACAATTACAGTTGGTGGTTTAGATCTTGCTGCTTCTAACCATAAGATTAGAATAGGTGCTTCTAATACATTCCAGATTTATAATGATGGAACAAGTGATAGGATTGATACTAGTGGTGCTGACCTAAAAATATCAACAACAAATACTGACCTGCTATTAGAATCTACTGGTGGTACAGTTAAG
>MDTB01112832.1_pt1 | contig 13099 bp, 10 predicted proteins | sample 811161 | NCBI WGS metagenome assembly MDTB01 (sample SAMN05326650, study PRJNA326480) | marine metagenome | isolation source: seawater | place: Mediterranean Sea | collected 2009 | reverse complement strand
CAAAGTATTATAAAAGTAAAAAAAATACATCACCAATTTGCTTGATACTACATCCTCATCCTCAATATGGAGGCACAATGAATAATAAGGTTGTAGTTGAAACTTTTCAAACATTTATGAATAATGATTTTTCTGTTTGTAGAGTAAATTTTCGTGGTGTTGGAAAAAGTGATGGAGAATTTGATAATGGTCAAGGAGAGCTTGCTGACGCTGCAGCTGCTTTAGATTGGCTAGAAAGGGAAAATTTTGATAATTCACAATGTTGGGTCTCTGGTTTTTCCTTTGGTTCATTAATTGCTATGCAGTTATTAATGAGAAGACCAGAAATTAATAGATTTATAGCCATATCACCTCAACCTAATGTTTATGATTTTTCTTTTTTATCTCCATGTCCTACTTCAGGTTTAATGATTTATGGAAAAAAAGATGAACTTGTTCCATTAGAATATATAACAGAGTTAAATAATAAACTTAGCGCACAAAAAGGTATTAATGTTGATTTTCAATCAGTAGCTGATTCAAATCATTTTTTTTCAAAAAATATTGAAGGACTTTTAAAAAGTTTAGATAAATATATTAAAAAAGAAATAGCTTTATATTAACAATCATCAACTATTTTACCACCTGACACAGGTGTTTTGCATCCTGTAGTCTGAGGAAACGAAATTGGTAAATTTAAAAAGGATCTTATTGAAAGATAACCAAAAGCTTGCGACTCTATAAAATCACCATTTATATCGTAATTATCAATAAATTCTAAATCAATATTACTAAATTTTGATAATCTTTTTTTAATATTTTCAATCAAGAAAATATTTTTCCTTCCTCCGCCACAAACAAAGTACTTAGTTCGAGTATTTTTATTAAAATTATTTGCATATTCAATTCCTTTTGAAATAAGATATGCAGTAAAACTTGTAATTGTCGCACATCCATCTTCTAGGGATAAACCTTTGGCAAAAGCAATATCAAAATCTTTTATATCTAAAGACTGATCATAAGAATTAATTTTGAAATTTTCTATTGCTTGATTTAGAATTAAATTATCAATTATTCCAGAGTTTCCAATCAATCCATTATAATCATAATTTTTTTTTGAATTTTTTCTAATCCATTGATCAATTAAACAATTTCCCGGACCTATGTCGAAAGCTCTTAAATTTTTATTAGGAAATTCCTTGTCGTTTGTTATTATTGTTATATTTGATATTCCTCCTATATTAAGAAAACACATTGGATAATTAATTTTATTATTTATATTTAATTTTTTTGAAAGAAGATTATGAAAAATTGGAACTAATGGTGCACCTTGACCGCCATTAGCTATATCTTTTTGCCTAAAATTATATACAACTTTTTTTTTTTGTTAATTGTGATAATAAATTTCCATCTCCAATCTGTTTTGAAATTCCTATTTTTGGATCATGAAAAATAGTTTGCCCATGGAAACCAATTAAATCTATATTATCTTTGTATTTATTAGTAATTTTATTAACTACTTTACTATGAAAAACTGTTAATTCTATCTCTAACTCATTTAAATTTTTAGAATTTGTAAACAAACTATCGTTATTATAAATTAAACTTCTTAAATTTATTAATTTTTGATGAAGTTTGTCTTCAAATTCATAAAATTCATCAAAAATATTTGTATATTCATTTATACCATCAGATTTAATTAATGAAGCATCTACACCATCCATTGATGTGCCGCTCATCAAACCAATAGCAGTATAAAATTTTTTTTTCATAATCATTCTTTTTTATTAAAATTTGTATATTGTAGAACTATAAACTTATGAATAAATTTTTAAAAGAATTTAAAGATAGAGGTTTTTTCTATCAATGTACTCATGAAAAAGAATTATCTAATTTATTAGATAATAAAAAAATAAAAGCATATATAGGTTTTGATTGTACAGCAGAAAGTTTACATGTTGGTAGTTTGTTACAAATAATGTGTTTAAGATTGCTACAAAAACATGGTCATCAACCAATAGTGCTTTTAGGTGGTGGAACAACAAGAATTGGTGATCCATCTGGAAAAGATAAAACTAGAAAAATTTTAGATGAAATGGATATTGAAAAAAATATCACTAATATTCAGAATATATTAAAAAAATTTTTAGATAGTAATGACCCTAAAGTAAAACCAATTTTTGTTAACAATTATCTTTGGTTAAAAGATTTAAATTATATTTCTTTTTTAAGAGATGTCGGGAAACATTTTACAATCAATAAAATGTTAACTTTTGAAAGCGTAAAAACAAGATTAGAGAGAGAACAATCATTAAGTTATATGGAATTTAATTATATGATTTTACAAGCTTATGATTTTTTAGAATTGAATAAAAAAAAAGATTGTGTTTTACAAATTGGTGGATCAGATCAATGGGGAAATATAGTTAATGGAGTAGAATTAATTAAAAGATATTTAAATAAAGAAAGTTTTGGTTTAACTACACCTCTTATTACTTTAGCTACTGGAGCAAAAATGGGTAAAACAGAAAATGGTGCTGTTTGGCTTGATGAAAAGTATCTTTCATCCTATGATTATTGGCAATTTTGGCGGAATACAGATGATAGAGATGTAATTAAATTTTTAAATTTTTTTTCTGAAATTGAGGTTTCAGAAATTTTAGATTTAAAAAATGAAAATATTAATGATCTTAAAGTTTTGCTTGCAAATAAAGCAACAGAAATGCTTCATGGAAAAAAAGCTGCTAAAAATTCTGAAAAAACAGCAAAAGAGGTTTTTTCAGAAAATTCATCTGGTCATAGTCTTCCATCAATAAATATTAAAACTGAAACTAATAAAAAAAGACTAAACATTGTAGATCTTGTTATTTTATCAAAATTAGAAAATTCAAAAAGTGAAGTAAGAAGATTAATAAAAGGTAAAGCTATTAAAATTGATAACAAAATTATCAATGATGAAAAATTGATTTTAGATGAAAATTATTTTAATAATGATTATCTTAAACTATCTATTGGTAAAAAAAGACACATTAAAATAAAATTCAATTAGTTTTTTTAATTTTTTCCAATGTTCTAGTTATAAATCTAGGTGTTAATGTCTTAATTGGATTAACCTTTGTCTCTAAATTATCTGGATGACCTTTGATTTTAAAACTAACTCCAAATACACCCTCGCCTACTTTTGATCCAACAAGAATTTTTCCTAGAAGTGGTATAGATCCGATGGTTTTATTTATTGTTGTAGCTGGTACCAATGTTCCTCTTAAACTCACAAGTTTATCTTTTTCTATATAACCATTCATCAAAACAGAAATAGCAGGTCCTATTGCATATAACTCATCAATAGTCATTAAACTCCCTTGATTAGTAAAATTCATCTCCAATTCATTAAATCTTATACCTTCACCTGTTAATGTATCCGCTATACCTTGAAGTGACGCCAAAGTTAAAAGCTTAGTTAGAGCAGGAAGTTCTTGAAGTTTAAAATCAAAAATTTTCAGAGAAGATGATGATTTGTTGTCAATTTTTTTTGAATAAAATTCTAAAGTGCCTTTATCAAAACCTTTAATAAATTTGTATCTTTTTACTAAGGGCTCTGCTTTTTCAGAAAAAAAGTTTGTTATTTTTTCATTTTTTTCAGATTTAATTAATAAATTAAATCTTTCATTATTAGAGAAAAATGAACTTAATTCAGCAGAATTTACACTATTGTCTTTAATATTTAAATTGCCTTTTAAATTTTTTAAGTAATTATTTTTATCGATATATATATGATCTATTTTAACAATAAGATCAAAATCTTCCTTGAATAAATTACGTTTATTTTCATCAGAACTTAGAACTTTAGTAATTAAATTATCTGCATTAAATCTGGTACCTATTAGATTATAAGTATTTTTGTTTCTTGTAATCTCAATTAAATTTTCTTTATTATCTTTGTCAATATAGTCTAAATTTATTTTATCAATTTTCATAATTTTAAAATCTTTATCTAAAGAAGCATTTTCAATAATAAAATCATTATTATTTTCTTTAATTAAAATGTTTTTAAATTTAATATTTTTATTTCTATTTATTGAAAAATCAGTTTGTAAAATTGCTTTAGACCCCTCATCTTTTTTATAATTTAAAAATTCTATTAAAAGTGGGTTTTGGTTTAATTCTAATGATGTTTTAATTTGATAAGATTTATCTTTATTTTTAATAAAATAGTCAATTTTATCTATCTTTTGTTGCAATAATATATCTCCTGAACCATTAATTAAAAAAATACCATCTTTAAAATTTAATTTTATATCATGATTTTCAAATAAGATTTGATCATTTATGTTAGGAAAAAAATATTTTCCTTTTTTTTTATTATTAAGAGAAAAATGGTCTAATTTAATTTTTGATTTTGCAAATATTTTTCTAATCTTAAACTTATTGTCTATATAAAATGAGAAATCATTCTTTGAACTAAAATGGATTTTTTCAAAATTATAATCTTTTGAATATAATTTCAAAATATCATCTATATTTTCTTTATCTAGCTCTAAAATTTCATTTGTTAAACTGCCCTCAACATGAATGTAATTATCTTTTTTTGTCAAAAATATTTTTTTTGATGAAAAATTAAATTGATTTAATGAAAGCTGAATATCTTTAAATTCATATTCTTCTTCTTTTATCTTAAAAACAAAATTAACCTTATTAAGATCGTATTTACTTATCAAATTTAGTCGTCCATCTTTTAAATAGCCATTAATCTCGAAATCATTTTTTATTTTGCCATTTTCATCAAAATTTATTTTTATATCAGCTACTAAAAATCCATCTCTAATTTTATTTTGAAGAATATATATTTCGGGTTGATTATTTATGATTCTTACTAAACTTAAAATTTTTTCTAATTTTGTAGATTTTGTATAAATATTTAGATTATTTATTGGAAACTTATTTTTAATTACTGATTTTATTGAAATTATACTTTTTAAATTTTCTACTTCAAGATTTTCATTTTTAAAAGTTATTTTTGGATTCAATAAATTTGCTTCAATATTTAAATCTTTAATATTCAAATAAAGATGAACCTTTTCAATCTCAATTTGAAAATTTTCATCAAATTTGTTAATACTATCTCTTATTTTATTATTAAGACTTTTTGTTTGAATACCATTAAATGAAAAATAATATATAAATGTAAAAAATAACAAAAATATAAATGACAAAAAATATAAAATTATTTTTTTCATTTAATATTGTAAAGTGATTGCTCTAAAAAATCATCCAAATGACCGTCCAATACTTTATCAGGACTAGTACTTTCAAAATTTGTCCTGTTATCTTTAACAAGTCTATAAGGTTGCAAAACATAAGATCTGATTTGATGTCCCCAACCTATTTCTGACTTAGTTGACTCAGTATTTAGATTTTCTTTTTCCTTTTTTTTCATTTCATAATCATACAATCTTGCTTTTAACATATTCATGCAAGTTTCTTTATTTTTATGTTGAGATCTTTCATTTTGGCATTGCACCACAATTTTGGTTGGAATGTGAGTAATTCTAACAGCACTATCTGTGGTATTAACATGTTGTCCTCCAGCACCACTGGATCGATATGTATCTATGCGTAAATCTTTCTCTACTATTTCTATGCTAATATTTTCATCAATAACTGGATATACCCAAACACTAGCAAAACTGGTATGTCTTCTCGCACCAGAGTCAAATGGTGAAATTCTCACCAACCGATGAATTCCTGACTCTGACCTTAGCCACCCATAAACATAATCTCCCTCTATTTTTATTATAGAAGATTTTATTCCAGCTTCTTCCCCTTTATGCTCACTTATTAAATCAGATTTAAAATTTTTGTTATCTGACCATTTTAAATACATTCTTCTTAGCATATCTGCCCAATCTTGACTTTCCGTTCCACCAGCACCAGCATGAATCTCAATATAACAGTTAAATGAGTCTGACTCATTTGATAAAAAACATTTAATTTCATTTTTTTTTACTAATATTTTTAATTCTTTCATTTCTTGAAGAATATCTTTTTTGATGGATTCATTTTTTTCTTCGGAAGCTAATTGATTTAAATCCTCTAGATCTTTTAATCTTTTTATTGAATAGGTGTATGAATAAATCAAATCCTCAAATAATTTTTTTTTCTTTAAAATATTTGTAGAATTTTTTTTATCATGCCAGAAATTAGCATCTAGCATTTTAGAATTAAGTATTTCTAGTTTTGACTTAATCTTATTTTTTTCAAAGATACTCCTGAATTTTAAGATTAATTTTTTTTATTTCATCTTTATAACTAAAATAATCTTTTTCCATTAATAAAATTTTAATATATTATTTTCTACTAATCCATTACTATTTAAATCTAGAATTTCACCATCAAGTATATTTTCTTGTTTAAAGGCCTCTATAATTGTATTTTCTGATGTGAAATTTGCTTTTTGCCCTGTTTTAGGATCAATTACCATCATAGTAATTCCTTCAGCAGACTTAAAAGGTCTTGCGTCTGATTTTTTTATAACCTTTTTAACAAAATCTTTAAATATTGGTAATGCAGTTTTTGAGCCGGTTTCATATTTGCCTAAAGGTTTTGGATTATCAAATCCAACATAAACTCCTATTAATAAATTGGATGTATATCCAATAAACCAAGTATCTGTATTTTTATTTGTTGTTCCTGTTTTTCCTGCAATATTTAAATTTAAATCTTTTAATTTTTTTCCAGTTCCTCTTTGAATTACTCCCTCTAATATTGATGTCATCTGGAAGGCTGTTTGAGGTGAAAATATCTGTTTATAATTGTTTTTGATTTTTGGGTAATCGTTACTTAGATAAGATATCTGATTACAATTAGAACATTGTCTTTTTTTATTATTAAATATTGTTTTTCCTTCACTGTCTTGAATTCTATCTATCATTATTGGATCTACTAATTTGCCACCATTTACAAATACAGAATAAGCTGATGTGAGTTTCAAAAGTGTCGTTTCAGCAGAACCGAGTGAAATGGATAAAAGTTCCTCTGGATTTTCATAAATGCCAAGATTTTTTGAAAAATCTACAATTTTACTAATGCCTAATTTTTGAGCTATTCTGACCGTCATTAAGTTTCTAGATTTTTCTAAACCCACTCTTAGTGTTGATGGTCCATAAAATTTTTTACCATAATTTTCTGGTTTCCACATTTTTAAATCTGTTCCTTGCTCTAAAACTAGGGGAGCATCTAAAACAATAGAAGATGGAGTAAAATAATTTTCTAAAGCCAAAGCATAAATAAAAGGTTTAAAAGCTGAACCTGGCTGTCTTAAAGCTTGAGTTGATCTATTAAATTCACTTTTTTTAAAACTAAAACCTCCATTTAATGCTAAGACTCTTCCCGTGTAAGGATCCATAACAACAATTCCACCATTAATTAGAGGAATTTGTTTTAAACTAAACTTATTCTCCTTAATATATTTTACATGTACTATATCGCCGATCTTAAGTAGCTGATTAAATTCCTTTTTTGTCCATGAAATATCTTCATACTCAATTACACCTTGCGATTTATCCTCAATTTCAATTTCTACTGAAAACTTATTTATTTTTTTTACAATAGCTAGATTCCAGTTAATTGATTTTTCCAAATTATACTTATCTAAATTGTCAAACCAATTCTTTGAATATTTCTTATTAGTAATGGCACCTCTCCACCCCTTGCGTTTATCATAAGAGATTAAACCATTTCTTAAAGATTCAGTTGCCATTTGTTGAAGATTCAAGTTTATAGGTGTGTTTATGTTAAATCCTTGCTTATAAACTTTATCATAAGTTAAAATTTCAATAATGCTTTTTCTTACATCTTCAATATAATACTGGGCATCTTCTAAAAAAATTTTTTTTGATTTTTTTAAAACAATTTTCTCATTTTTAAACTTTGAGTAAAGTTTTGGATCTATATATTGATTATCAAGTAAATTTTTTAATACCAAATCTCTTCTAAATTTTGCTATTTCTATATCTCGATATGGATTATATCGACTTGGTGCCTTAGGTAGAGCAGCTAGCAAAGCGGCTTCATTATAATTTAAATCTTTTATAGATTTATCAAAATATTCTAAACTTGCAGCTGCAACTCCATAGGCTCCGCTACCAAGATAGATTTGATTCAAATATAACTCTAATATTCTTTCCTTAGAGAGTGCCCTTTCTATTCTAAACGCAAGTATAGCTTCTTTTATTTTTCTATTTAAACTTACTTCGTTTGATAATAAAAAATTTTTTGCAACTTGTTGAGTGATTGTTGAAGCTCCCTCTAATCTTTTTGAAGAAATTATATTTTTAAAATTATTAATTATTGCTCTCAACACCCCCTTTGCATCTACTCCAGGATGAGAGAAAAAATTTTTATCCTCAGCTGATAAAAAAGAATTTATTACTGTTTTAGGTATTGAGTTGTAAGGTACAAATATCCTTTTTTCTTTTGAAAAATCAGCGACTAATTCACCATTACCTGAATATACCTTGCTAGATACAGGTGGTTTATAATTTTTAAGAAACTTATAATCTGGTATCTTATTAGAATAACTCCATAAAACACACAAGATACTGATTATTATCAGTAAAATTAAAGTCAATATGCCAATAATTGTATTCTTAAAAATATTATTCATTTTATTTCCATTATATCTTTTAATTTGTTAAAGATAAGGCAAAGATAATTTACAAAATTTAATAAAAATTAGAAACAAATGAAACAATTAATCAAATTATTATGGAAAAAAATTTATATATTGATGCATCGCATCCAAATGAAACTAGAGTTGTTCTTAAGTCAAATGATAATATTGAAGACTACGAATATGAAGGACTAAAAAATAACTTAATAAAAAATAATATATATCTTGGTAAGGTAAGTAGAATTGAACCATCTCTCCAAGCAGCATTTATTGACTTTGGAAGGGAAAGACATGGATTTCTCTCCTTTAATGATGTCCAATCTGATTATTATCAAATTCCAAAAGGAGATTTAGAAAAAATTAAAATAGAGGAGGAGAAAGCTAGAGAAGAGCTCTCTAAACAGACTGTAGCTAAAGAGGAAGAGAATATTGCAGATGGTAAACTCGAAATCGATGATCCAATTGATAAAAAAATTATAGAAGAAAATGACAATAAAGATAATTTAGATGAAGAGAAAGAAAAAAAAAGTGAAAATAAATTTAAATTTAAAAGATATAAAATACAAGAAGTTATAAAACCAAATCAAGTTATACTGGTTCAAGTCATAAAAGATGAAAGAGGTCTAAAAGGTGCTGCATTAAGTACATTCATTTCTATTGCTGGAAAATATATTGTATTAATGCCAAATACTCCTAAAGGGGGCGGAATTTCAAGAAAAATATTTAATCCAGCAGAAAGAAAAAAAATACGAACTATCTTAAATGAAATAGAAATTCCAAAAGAAATGGGACTTATTGTTAGAACAGCAGGTAGCAACAAAACCAAAAATGAAATTAATAATGATTTACTAACTTTAATTAACACTTGGTCTCAAATAAAAGATACAGCTATAAATTCAATAGCTCCATCATTGATTCATCAAGAAAGTGAAATTATCAAAAGAACTCTTAGAGATATGTTTGATGATGAAACTCAAAGTATAATTGTTGAGGGTAATGAAGGGTATAAAAAAGCTCAAAACTTTATGAAAATGATTATGCCTTCAAAAGTAAAAAAAATAAAAAAATATAGAGGTAAAGTTCCTTTATTCATACAAGAAAATATTGAACAAAAACTTAATCAAATCTTTGAGTCTGAAATAAAACTTAAATCAGGAGGATATTTAGTAATTAATCCTACTGAAGCATTAGTTTCGATTGATATTAATTCTGGTAGCTCAATTAAAGGAAAGAATGTTGAAAGCACTGCGCTAGATACTAACATTGAGGCAGCAGAAGAAATTGCTAGACAAATAAAAATCAGAGATTTATCTGGATTAATTATAATTGATTTTATTGATATGCTAAGTTTTGGAAACAGAAGATTAGTAGAAAAGAAGCTAAAAGAAAAATGTAGAGCAGATAGAGCTCGTGTTCAGATCGGACGAATTAGTAACTTTGGTCTTTTAGAAATGTCTAGGCAAAGGTTAAGGGAAAGTGCAATTAAATGGAAAGTTACACTTACAAATGAGTCTTTTGCTCAAAAATTACTTAAGACGGTTGAGTTAAAGTCAGTAATTAATAAAGCAAAATTTGTAGAATTAAAAGTATGTAAAAAAATTTCTGATTTTCTAAAGGAAAACTTTATCAATGATTTAACTTATTTTGAAAAAAAGAATAAAATGACAATAGATATAATAAGTGATCAAACTCTAATAATACCTGAGTACATAATTAATTTTCAAAATAAATCAAAAAAAGTAATAGAGGTCATTGAATATTTTGATAAACTTAAAAATCTAGAACAACAAAACAAAGAAGATAAAATTATTGAAAAAGATGATAAAATTAAATTTAAAAAAAAAACTTTTAGAAAAAAAAACTATTTTAAAAAAAAAATTAAATAATACCTTTTGTAGGTGAGGATGGGTTTCCCATCAAAGTTTTACTAATTCTTCCTGAATTAAAAGATTGTCTTCCTGCAATTACTGCATTCTTAAATGCTAAAGCCATCTCAAATGGTTTTTGAGCTTTAGCAATTGCAGTATTTACTAATACGCCGTCACAGCCTAATTCCATTGCTATTGTTGCATCAGAGTCCTGTCCAAGCCCCGCATCAATAATTAAAGGTAGTTTAGTTTGTTTTCTAATTATCTGAATATTAATTTTATTTTGAATTCCAAGGCCTGAACCTATAGGTGCAGCTAGAGGCATTATTGCTGCTGCTCCAGAATTTTCGAGTCTCTTTGCCATTAAAGGATCGTCATTGCAATAAACCATAACCTTGAACCCTTCATTAGTTAGAACTTCAGTGGATTTTAAAGTTTCAATCATATCTGGAAATAAATTCAATTTATCACCTAAAACCTCTAATTTTACTAATTTCCATCCTCCTATTTCTCTTGCAAGCCTAAGAGTTCTTAATGCCTCTCTCGAATTAAAACATCCGGCAGTATTAGGTAAATATTGTATTTTTTTTGGGTCTAAATAATCCATTAAGAGAGGTTTGTTTTTATCTGAAATATTAACTCTTCTAACAGCTACAGTTACAATTTCTGCACCTGAAAGTTTAATCGCTTTAGCACATTCGGCCATAGTTTTGTATTTTCCTGTGCCAACTATTAAACGAGAATTAAATTTTTTCTTTGCAATAATTAATTTATCTTTATTCAAACTATCCACCTCCAATAAAATGAACTATTTCAATTGTATCATTTTTTTTTAATTTTATTTTATTTAGTTTATTTTTATCAATTATTTCTTGATTAAGTTCAATAGCTACTTTTTTTAAAGGTATATTTAAATTTTTAACAAATTCTGACATTTTATAATTCTCTGGAACAGATTTAATTTTACCGTTTGCTCTAATTTTTATTTTTTTTATTTTTTTCATCGTATATAAATGGTGAATGAATAATAAAATTATTATTATCAATGGTCCCAATCTTAATCTATTAGGAGAAAGAGAACAATCACAATATGGTTCTATAACCTTTGACGATTTAAAGAACAACTGTTTAAAAAAAGCTAAAGAAATTGAATTAAATTTAGATTTTGTACAGTCAAATATTGAAGGGGAGATAGTAAATTTAATACAAGAAGCTAGAAATAAATATGATGGCATCATTATTAATGCAGCAGGTTTTACACATACATCTGTGGCTATAAGAGACGCACTCAATATATTTAAAAAACCTATAATAGAACTACATATTTCGAATATTTATAAAAGAGAGAAATTTAGACATAAATCTCTAATTAGCGATATCGCAACTGGAGGAATTTTTGGTTTAGGCTCAAATGGTTATATTTTGGCCATAATTTCAATACAAAAGATTTTACAAAATGAAAATTGATAAAAGCATTATTAAAGAGCTAAGCGATTATTTAGATGAGTTTAATCTAACTGAAATAGAAATTACTGAGAAAGATAGAAAGATTAAAGTTACAAAAAACAATATTTCTTTTAATAACCAACCAACAATTACAACATCACCTTCTAATTTTAAAAATCAAGATAAAGAAATTAAAAGTAATTCAAAATCTGGAACTGAAATCACTTCACCAATAATTGGAACAGCTTACCATGCTCCAGAACCAGGAGCAAAAAAATTTGTTGAAGTAGGAAAAAAAATAAAAAAAGGTGATACGATAATGATTATTGAAGCTATGAAAACTATGAATCATGTTCCGTCAACTGGTGATGGTGTTGTAAAAGAAATTTGTGTCGAAGATGGTCATCCTGTTGAGTTTGGTCAAACAATCATAATTTTAGAATAAAAGATGTTTAAAAAGATATTGATTGCAAACCGTGGGGAAATTGCAGTTAGAATTATAAGAGCTTGTAAAGAATGGGGTATTTCAACTGTAGCTGTTCACTCTGATGTAGACAGGGATAGTATGCATGTAAGAATGGCAGATGAGAGTGTTTGTATAGGGTCACATCAACCAGCAAATAGTTATCTAAATATTCCAAATTTAATGTCAGCAATTGAACTTACTAATGCAGATGCAGTTCATCCTGGGTATGGATTTTTATCCGAAAATGCAAACTTTGCAAAAATACTTGAGGATAATAAAATAAAATTTATTGGTGCATCCTCAAAACATATTGAAATGATGGGTGATAAAATACAAGCTAAGAAAATAGCTAAAGAAAATGGTTTACCCGTAATAGAAGGTTCCGAAGGTGGAGTTAGAGATGCAATACAAACAAAAGAACTATGTAAAAAAATTGGATTTCCAGTTTTAATAAAAGCTTCAGGTGGTGGTGGTGGAAAAGGTATGAAAATTGTAAATAAAGAGGAAGAATTTGAAACTTTATTTTCAACTGCTAAATCTGAAGCAAAAAAATATTTTGGAAATGATGAGGTTTATATTGAAAAATTCTTTCAAAATCCAAGACATATAGAAGTTCAAATTTTAGCAGGTAAAAATAATGTTGTTCATCTTCATGAAAGAGATTGTTCTGTT
>MDTB01023630.1_pt1 | contig 13099 bp, 14 predicted proteins | sample 811161 | NCBI WGS metagenome assembly MDTB01 (sample SAMN05326650, study PRJNA326480) | marine metagenome | isolation source: seawater | place: Mediterranean Sea | collected 2009 | reverse complement strand
CATCAAAAAGAATTACAATCTGAAAAAATTGTTAATTTCGATATGTTAATTATCAATTTGTATCCATTTGAAGAAACTATTAACAAAACCAAAAAATCTGAAGAAATTATCGAAATGATTGATATTGGTGGCCACAGCCTTATAAGGGCAGCAATCAAGAATTATAAAAAGACAATACCTGTTGTTAGCCCAAAAGATTACAAACAAATTATTCGCAAATTACCAATTTCTAATATTGAGAGAAAAAAATACGCAATAAAAGCATTACAACACATTACACATTATGACATCGCTATAGCCAACTGGTTTCAAGGAATTAAAATAGATGAATATCCATTACGTTATGGTGAAAATCCACAGCAAAAAGCTATTGCATTAGTTAATGAAAATAGCTTTGAACAATTGGGTGGTGAGAAAAAACTCAGTTATAACAATCTTCTAGACTTAGATGCAGCAATTAATATTGCTTATAATTCTTCTTCCAAAGAAAATATTTGTACTATTGTTAAACACAATATCCCATGTGGTGGAGCTATTAAAAGAAGACAAAAAGATAGTTATCTTAAAGCCCTAGCCGGGGATCCTTTAAGTGCCTTTGGTGGGATAGTTGCGTTTAATCAAAAACTAACTTTAGAAACAGCTAAAATACTAATTAAAAATTTTTATGAGGTTATTGCGGCTCCTGGGTTTGAAAAAGATGCAATTAAAATATTACAAACAAAAAAAAATCTTAGAATATTAAAAGTAAAAAAATTTAAGAAGCAAACAGAACAAAAATCTATATTTGCAGGAGCGCTCATACAAGATAGCAATAACAAGATTTCTCAAATAAAATCTATATATGGGGTTAATAAGTTAAATAAAGATCAACTAAATTTTTTTGTAAATATTCTTAAATATATTAAATCTAATGCAATAGCTTTATTTGACAATGATAGTTTAGTTTCTCAGTCTGGTGGGCAGACATCCAGAGTAGATGCCCTTCAAAATTGTTTTTATAAATTAAAACAGAAACATGATTATAAAAAATTAAAAAACTTATCACTTTTTTCTGATGCCTTTTTCCCATTTATTGACTCTTTAGAATTTATAAAAAAAGAAAAATTAAAAATTGATATCTTTGCCCCTATGGGATCACAAAACGATGAAAAGATTGAGACTTATGTAAAAAAAAATAAATTAACTTTTTTTAGATTAAGTGATCGTCATTTTAAACATTGATCGAAATTTTTAAAAATACTCCCCCAACAAGTAAATTTATTTTAATGAAAAGATATGAGAATGTATCATTTCAACAACAATACTCTATTAAGATAATTGAGGATTTTTTTCAGAAATTTCCTGAAGAAAAACAGGGAAGAAAAAATTTCAAAGATAAAGAAATACAAAATATAAAATTATTGATATACGATAAAATTATAAAAAAGGGTGATAAGATAAAGGCTGATTGTATTGGAAACATAAAAGAGAAAACTTCCCCAAAAAATATCACAATTACTGTCTCTTACTTTAAAAAAAATGGATGATAACAAAATTTTATTTGTCGACTTAGATGGGACATTAATTAAAGAAGACTTGTCTAATTTAGCATTTTCACATTCTCTAAAAAATTTTCCATTAAAAACTTTGTTTTACTTATTTGTTTATTTATTCAAAGGAAAGCCATATTTGAAAGATAAAATATCAAAAAATTTTGAGATCCCTTTTGAAAATTTAACATATAACAAGGCAGCTTTTGATTTCATTAAAGAAGTTAAAAATAGGCATCGAGTTGTTTATCTTATATCCGGAAGTCATCAAATTCTAGTAGACAAGATGGGAAAGTATTTAAATATTTTTTTTGAGTCTTTTGGCACAAGAGATAATTTTAATATGGTCGGAATAAATAAAGTTCGATTTATAAAAGAAAATTTACAAATTAATGATTTTGATTATTTAGGCAATAGTCATAAAGATCTTCCTATTTGGAAGCATACCAAACGAGCTATCTTTACAAACGCCTCTCAAGAATTAATAGAAAATATCAAGTCACAAGATTTTGAAAATAAGGAGATACCAGCAAACTTTTCTTAAACTAAATGTCATTAATAACTTTTGTACAAGTATTTACTGTTTGTTTATTAGGAGCAATGTCACCAGGGCCTAGTATGGCAGTAGTTATTAATAATGCTATTTTTAAAGGAAGATATAATGGTATTTTAACTTCAATAGGTCATGGAATAGGGATTTCAATTTATGCAGCATTCGCAGTTCTAGGCATAGGGTTAGTTATAAAAACCAATATATTCTTATTTAATGGTCTAAAAATTTTATCGATTATTTTTTTAGTTTTCATTGGTGTGAGATCAATCTTAAATAAAGAAAAACTAAGTTTTGAAAAAAAAAATTTAAAAAAGAATACAATTTCATTCTTACAAGGTTTTAGTATCTCAATTTTGAATCCTAAAATATTAGTTTGGTTTATTGCTGTTTACTCACAATTTATGTCTTCAGACAATGAAATAATATTTAATATATATTTGATATCAATCGCTGGTATCGTAGATGTATGTTGGTATATTATTTTATCTTTAGCTGTTACAACAGCTTCAGCATTGAGTTTTATTCAGACAAAAATAACACTCATCCAAAAAATTCAAGGATTTTTCTTTATAGCTCTCGGATTCGGGTTACTAGTTAATATATTGATATAAAAATTTAACTTTAAAAATAGTTACTTCCCCTATGCCAAAAATTCATATAGAAAGTAAATTTATATCTATCCAAAGATAAATGACAAATTATCCAAATTGCATAAGTTGTGGAAGTTCTAGTAGAGAAATTTTATCTAATTTTGGTAGAAATTTTACAAAACTTAAGACTGTTATTTGTACAGGATGTGGATTAATCCATTCTGATCCAATTCCAACAAAGAAAGAATTAAAAAAATTTTATGAAAAAGATTATCGATTAAATTATAAATCAGTTAGCGAACCCCAACTTAGACATACAATAAGATACGCAAAGGATAGTTTAAATTATTTAATCGAACTTTTAGATTTTTGTAAATTTAACGATTTTAATCAAAGAAACTTCTTAGATATAGGCGCTGGTAGTGGGGAAATCTTATATTATGCAAAAAGACTTGGTTTTATGACTAAAGGTGTTGAGCCAAACAAAGGATATGCCTTGTTTTGTAAAAATAAATTAAATTTAAATGTCATTAATAGTGTTTTTGAGGAAGCAGAACTAGAAAATGATTTTTATGATGTATTAAATTTAAATCAAGTACTTGAGCATATGCCCGACCCTTTAGAGGTATTAAATAAAATTAAAACATTTTTAAAAGAAGATGGAATATTGGCCTTAACTGTCCCTAATATACAAGCTAATTTACATTCTCCTCAAACAAGGTTTCACTATGCTCATATATATAATTATAACCATTTAAATTTAAAAAAATTATTTGATAGAGCTGGATACCAAATATTAAATCCCCATACGAACAATACTAGGATTTTTGCAAAAAAAGTAAGGAAACATGATAATCAAGCAATAAACTTTGATTATAAAAAAAATTTTAGAGAAATTTATAAGATGCTAGAAGTAAATAAAAATGTTAAACATTATCAATCGTTAATACCTTATAGAAGATTTTTAAAAAAGTGCTATCAATACCCTAGAGAAATAATTTTAAGTTTATTTTTTAGTAACCATAAAAAAGTTTTAGATAAAACTTTTAATTCTCATTTTTAAACATTTTATATGAATAAACTAAATTTTCAAAAAGAAATGAAACTACCAGTAAATGATTTTCGTGATCTTTTAAATATTATAAGACAAGATTTAAAGTTTAAGTTCTTTCCTTTTAAATTCTATTACAAATATAGAGCTAAGAAATATGCAAAAAATAAAACGATTGAATTAAATTTGATCAAATATTTATGTAATAAAAATTTGGTAAGTTTAGATATTGGAGCAAACTTAGGACTTTTTATTTTTTATTTACAAAAATATTCCAAAAAAGTTTTTGCATTTGAACCAAACCCCTATCCTCTTAGGTATCTTTATGGTTTGGTTGATGAAAATGTACAAATTTATCCTATTGCCATTGGTAATACTGATAATCAAGTAAATTTATTTATACCTAAGAGCAAGAAGGGCTGGTCTTCTAATGGCGCTTCATTAAATGAAAAAGAGCTTAATATAGGAATAAAGTTATCTGTTGAGTGTAGAAAAATAGATAGTCTTAATATAGAAAAAATTGGATTGATTAAAATTGATGTGGAAGGACACGAAATTCAGGTAATTGAAGGTGCAGAAAATACAATAAAAAAACAAAAACCAAACTTAATCATAGAAAATGAAATTGTACATCAGGAAGATACTTCCAAGCTCTTTAAGCAAATAAAAGACTTTGGCTACGAAATTTTTTATGCAGTAAGTAATGATAAAATGAAGAAAATATCTAAATTCAGCGAAATCAATGAATTACAAAAATTTCCAAATACTAAAAGAATTGGATATATACAAAATTTTATATGCATCCATAAAGACAAAATTTTTGATTATTACCAAATAATTATCTAATTTTAAAATTTGACTGATCTTATTTAAAAGTTATGTTTAATTTGGGGCTTAAAAAACTATGAGTAATAAAAACGTTTACATAGGTTATGATACAAGAGAAGATGTAGCATACCAAGTCAGCAAATTCAGCATCTTAAATAAATCTAAAGGTATTGATGTTCATCCTCTAAAACTTAATGAACTAAGAGAGAGAAAACTTTATTGGCGAGAAGAAGATAAACTTGGATCGACTGAATTTACCTTTTCAAGATTCTTAGTCCCAGAATTAAATAACTATAAAGGTTGGGCATTGTTCTGCGACTGTGACCTACTTTTTTTAAATGATTTAAATAACCTTTTTGATTTAGCAGATGATAAATATGCAGTCATGTGCGTTCAACACGACTACACTCCAAAAGAGGGTTTAAAAATGGATGGTCAAGCCCAGACAATTTATCCAAGAAAAAACTGGAGTTCTGTTGTTCTATGGAATTGTGATCATCCATCAAATAAACAAATCAACCCGTCTTTAATTAATAATCCTTCAACAACAGGAAAGTATTTACATAGATTCTCCTGGCTAGATGACAAAGAAATTGGATCCATACCACACACATGGAACTGGCTAGTAGGATGGTACAATGAACCCAATGATGGCAAACCAAACGCTGTGCATTATACTGAAGGTGGGCCATGGTTTGAAAACTATCGCTTTTGTGAATATCATCAGAATTGGAAAGATACTCTGTTCGAGATGATGTCTTCTAATCAGTAAAGTTTTATATTTTTTTTATGAAGATAGCATTTGTTTCAACCATGAATATGGATCTTTACCAATACTATGGTAAAAGGTTTTTACAAGAATTTTCTAAACATGCAAAAGACGATATATTGTTATTCAATGTTTTTGAAGGAACCTATCCAGAAGAAGTCCTCACAATAGGAAAAAATATTATTAATCTACCTTTGTTAAGCTTACTTCATCAAAAGTTTATTGATTATTTTAAACCGTTGAATGAGGCGAATGGTATAAAAATAAAAATATTTTATGAAAATGGAATTAGAAAGATTAATATTAAAGAAGATTTTAGATTTAACGCAATTCGTTTTTCTTTTAAACCTTTTTCTATTCATCACTGTTTAGATTATTTGCCTGAAAATATTACTCATTTAATTTGGACAGATGCTGATTTGCGTTGTAAAAAAAATTTTTTCGTAAAAGATTTATTCGATTTTCTTCCCCATGATGAACATATTATGTCTTATCTTGGCAGAGAGAATTCTTACTCTGAGTGTGGTTTTTTAGGTTTTAATTTAAGAAATAAAAATACAATAAATTATATCAACAGAATTGTTGAAATTTATAGCACAGGTGAAATATTTTCACTAGAACAATGGCACGATAGTTATATATGGGACCACGTCAGAAAAGAATTTGAAAACAATAATCTTCATTTTAAAGATATATCAGGACGGGGAAAGGACAAAGAACACGTATATATTAATACTGGATTAAATGAATTTTTTGATCATTTAAAAGGCCCTGATAGAAAAAAAGCTGGGCATTCAAGCGAAGAAGACTATAAAACTGGAATTATTGAAAGAATTAAAATTTAATGAGGCCCATTGAGGTTTATTTTACTGAACACTTCATTAATAATACAGTAACTCAGTTTTTTGCAAAAGCATGCGGTCCAAAATTTAAAAATATAAGAGAATTTAAAAAAGAAGCAGATATCATTTTTGCATCTTATGGTATTAAAAGAAATACTGATAAGGCTTTTTTAAATAGTAAAGATTATATTTATATTGATCACGGTTATTTAAATTCTACAGAACGAGAATTTAAATCTGATAAAAGTACAATAATGAATCAATTTAATGGTTATTTTAGAGTAGTAAAAAATGACTTTTATTTCAACCAAGACTGTAAAATAACATGTAAAAATAGATTTAATAATCTTGGGGTAGTACTGAAAGATTTGAATAAAAATGGAGAAAAAATAATTCTCTCAGAGCCTAGTGAAGATACTAAAAATTTTTTAAAAATCCCAAATTGGACACAAGAGACACTTAATGAGATTAAAAAATATTCTGATAGAGAAATAATCATTCATAACAAATTCTCTAAAGTCCCACTTAATTTTCTATTAAAAGAGGCATTTGCATTTGTTAGTTGCCAATCTACTGCTGGTTTTAAAACAATAGTAAATGGAGTGCCATCTTATTTTACCCATCAAAGCCTTAAAAAACATGGGAATATAAAAAATATTGAAAAACAGGAACTAAATTATGAATTATTATACATAGCTGCAAATTCACAATGGAAATTGAAGGAATTTTTTTTAGATGAATTTAATTTATATTTAAATAAGATAATTTCCTAATGCTTGGATTAATTGCGGCATCTATTTTTCTTTTAATTGCCCTTTATGGATATTATACCAGCATCAGAATTTCACCCTTAGAAAAAGATATTAGAAAAAACAAGCTAGACTATGAGTGCTTTGAATGTAAAAGTAAATTCTCTGTAGATGAAATTAAATGTCCTAATTGTTCTTTCATAACTCTTTATGGAAAAAGAAAAAGTAAATTCTGGGTCATATTGCCAATATTGGGCATATGGATATTTCTATTAGCCAAGTTTGCTAAAAGAGGATTAATTTAAACTTATTTTCTTTTGTTGTTATCATTTATTTGACCAATAGAGTCGCCACTACCTTCTGTTTGATGGCGATAATCGCTGTTATTATATAAATCAAATAGATATTTTCCTTGTAATGGAGTATTAAATTTTTTTGGATTATTTTTTTTAAATACAACAATTAAAAGAAGATTATCTCCCAAATTTTTTAAACAAGTATTTAAAAATTTTCGTAGTTCACTTTGTCTGCCTGGTTTTATTTGTTCATAATAAAATTTGATATGCTTTCTAATGTCAACAGAAATTTCATTTCCATTTCTATTTGCTACTGTCATCTTTAAAATTTCATATTGCTTGGAAGCGGCAATGTCTCCGAAGAAAATTGGGTGATAATTGTAAAATCCATGATTTATCCAATTATAAAATGGAAGAATATGAGTCATGAGCCCGCCCATATTTGTTAGATTATGAATATTTTTGAATAGAGAGTATTGGTTAAAAACATGCTCACCTGTTCCATTATTTATAACCAAATCAAATTCTTCGGCAAATTTATAAGTTTCTCTAATATCAAGATTTAAATCAAACTTATGACTATTGTATGATCCATTAATATCAATAGATTGATAATCATAAAATCCAGCTGCCTTAAAAAAGTCTTCTACTGAAAAATTTTTTGAATCCATTATTTTTTTAAAATATTTTTCATTTATATTAAAATTTTTTATAGAAGCGTTCTTATCAAATAGTTTTTTTATAAATACTTTATCTATACTTGGAGTTTGGGAACCGATATCTATTGCTTTTGGATTTATTTTTTTAATAATTGATTTAGAAAAAATTAAGTTTTTAGCAGCTACATAGTTAAAAGTCATGAAAATTGATTTATTTAAGATTTAGTTTAAATTACTAATATGCATAGCATATTGCAAAATAAAAAAAATATTTCATATAGATCTAATCCCTTTCCCTATTTTTATATTGATGATGCGCTTCCTAATGAGCTGTATAACTCATTAAGTAATAGTTTTCCCGCTTTTGATAAAATAATTTCAAAAAATATTGGCAATAATGATTTTACTGAGAATACAGCATATAGATTAAGTGCAAATGAGTCCCTAATTGATCCTGATATTACCAATGAGTGGAAAGAATTTATAACATATCATACTAGCTCTAAATTTACTGATGAGTTATTTGAAATATTTTTAGATGATATAAGAAAAATATATAATGTAAAAAAAGAGCAATTACCAAATAATCAAAATACTGGAATAAGATTTAGTAATAGATATTTTTTTAATACTGATTGCCAATTTGTAATTAATACACCCACAAGTGGTGACACAAAGGTGATCGAACCTCATTTAGACAATCCAAAGGAATTTTACGCATGCTTATTGTACATGAAAGATGAAAAAGATAGCTCATCTGGGGGCAATTTAACAACGCACAAGTTTATTGGGGCACCTAGTTTTTATGGAAAATCCAGAGTCAGAGAAGAAAAAGTGTCCCTAGTTGAAGAAATTGAATACAAGGCAAACAGATTAGTTGTATTTCTAAACTCACCTTATTCTATACACGGAGTGACAAAAAGAAGTAAAACTAAATTTTACAGAAAATATATGAATATAATTGGAGAGTTTAACAATGAATTATTTGATTTTAGACCCTTCTTAGAAAAATAAATTTATAACTGATATTCATTCATTAAATTATTAAATAATTCATCAACTGGGTGCTCCCAGTTTCGGTGTTCTTTTTGTACGAACTTTTTTACAGTTGGATACCAAACATTTTTTCCTTCATACATATTATCCCAATACCAAATTTTTCCATATGCATCTGAAAGCAAAAGATAAGTTGGTGTGCCAACAGCGCCGGATAAGTGAGCATTGGTATTACTAATCGAGATAGTAAAATCACAGCAACTTATAAAATGAGCTAAATTATAAATATCATTTTTTGTGTCTATATCTCTTGGCTTAAATAAATTGATATCATATTTGTCTTTGATTTCTTGTATCTCTGCCTCCTCATCAGTATATTGAATATTGTAAAAATCTATATCTGGTATTTTTAATATTTTTTTTAAATCAATTAAATTCATAGATTTAAAATCGCTCTTAGAACCTTTAACGCTTTTCCAAGTAATGGCACAGTTTATTTTTTCTGGATTATAAAAGTTGAACCTTTCCTTTTTATCAAAAATTTTCTTAAATGGATTTGTCAAAGGTAGAAAACTCTCAAGACTGTTTCTAGAATATTTTGCAATTGAACAAAGAGGGATTTGATAATCAAAAATGTCCTGTTTTATATCATCAAATATGCCAAAAACTTTTATATTAGGAAAAGATTGAGTGAAAATCTCTGCCAATCTAGGGTCAATTGCCAAATAGACTTCTTTAAATTTATGTGAAAAATCATTTAAAATTGTACCATGTAAAATTTGATCCCCTAATCCTTGTTCCCCCCAAATCAAAATTCTATCATATCCCATTTCAGGTTCCCATCGAGGCTTCGTAAAAGTAGGCAGATCTCTTGGTGTTGGTGCGCCGGACTCAAGAAACCATCTTTCTTCATAATATTCCCAACCCTCTTTAAAATTAGACTGTGAAAGTAGAGCTGTGGCAAGAGACATGTTCATTTTTTTATAATTAGGATGATATTTTTTTAAATTTTTAATAGTTTCTTCAGCAAGGTCAAAAAGGCCGATATGATTATACGCAGTAGATAAATTCTTTAGTGAAATCAAAGACGTTGGATCAATGTCATAGGCTTTTTTTAAATTCTTAATTGAATTTTTAAAATCAGACCTATAGAGATAACAAATACCAATATTATTTAATGCTGAAAAATTTAATGGATTTAGATTTAATGCAGACTTTGCATATTCAAAAGCTTTAGTATAGTCAGCATAAAAATCATCATTATTTTTTCTTAATTCAAGAGTAGATAGATTCACCAGAGATCTTTCTTTCAAAGAAAGATTATCTATAGATAAAAGACTTTCAAAAATATTTTTAGCTTCATCAAGTTTACCAGTCTCAAGATATGATAACCCAAGTTTTTCAGTAGCATCAATATTTGCATTATCGAATATTAAAGAATTTTTAAAATAAATAATAGCTGGTTCAAAATTTTTTTTTTGTAAGCATAAATCTCCTAAATGAAAATTAATAAGAAAATTATTTTTATTCAAATTAAATGCAGCAACTAAATTTACCTCTGAAGAATCATAATCTTTGTTTATTTTGTTTATTATTCCCAGATTTAAATATGCTTGAAAATTGCTCGAATTAATTCTAATAGATTTTTCATAATTATTTATCGCATCAACATAATTAAGAAGTTTAAAATGGCAATTACCAAGATTTAGATAGTACTGATAACTTATTCTTTGGTTTACTGGAATTTTATTTAGTAGTTTTATAGCTTCTCCATATTCCTCAAGCTCATACAATGATATAGATAAATTTTCCTTTTGTTGATTTTGATTTGGATCAAGATTTAAAGATTTCTCAAAGTACTCTTTTGCATATAAATGCTCTTTGAGGATTCCATGTATAACACCTAAAAAATTAAGAGCCTGGATATTGGTTGGATCTAAATTTAATATTTCAAAAAGATTTTTTTTTGCCTCAGAATAATCTTTATTCTGGTAATTTTTTAATGATTTTTTAAAAAGATTATTTGTATAATTTAAATTTTTATGCACTAAATTAATTTAAATCATTTTAATTAAGATAAAATTGAAAAATAAACATTTATAAGGAAACTTAGAGTATTGATAATTTCATTTAAACATAAATTTATATATTTAAAAAATAAAAAAGTTGGGGGATCTTCATTTGAAAAATACTTAATTGATAAAGTTGTAGATAAGACTACCGATATTTATACTGGCTCTAGATACGATAATTACGAAAACAATAATATTAAAAAAAAAATGGCGATGAAGTAAATGGACATCTCTCCTTGAATCAAATAGGAAAACTTTTAAAAATTAATTTAAATATAATTTGCTCAAATTTTTTTGTGTTTTGTATTGAAAGAAATTCTTTTGAAAAATGTATATCCTCATACTTTTTTTATAAAAAATTACATAATTATAATAAAGATTTTCTAACTTTCCTAAATGGACCTACTTTAATTCCTATGGATTGGGGTAGATATACTATGAATAATAATATAATTGGTCATGTGTATAGGTATGAAAAATTTCATAAAATTTTGGAAAGTTTAAATTTTTTTTTGAAACTAAAAAAATGAACAATTATCAAATGAAGAATTTTCATATTATGAGCTTAAGTCAGGAATAAGGCCTAAAAATATGAACTTAAATAATATGTATGGTGATGAACATTTAAAGGTAGTTCAAAAGTACTTTAAAAATGAAATACTACATTTTGATTACAAACATGTACAAGAAGATTTTTAAAAAAATGATTGGATGTATATTTATCAAGAGATGAAGATAGGTGGGTATAATTGTTTTCTTGGGGACAAAGGTAAAAGGATACAAAATCAACTTAAACTAATAAAATTAATTTTTGAATCAATTAATGATATTTCATTCAAAATTTTTGAAACTGATTTAATTAGTCAGTTACATGACTTTGATGCAATTGTAACAAGTGGGGATAAGAAAGTAATCTTTCCTAAAGCGGTTAATGATCAATTCAATTTTATTCGTTCATCTTCTATTCCTCATTTAATTAGAGATGTGACGTATTTAAGAGAAATACCAGAAAAAACAGGTGAAGATGTTAATAATTTTCCAAGATTTACATGGAATAGAATAGTCCCGTCTAATGATAATTTCCCATATGATGAAACTTATGATCGATGGTCCGATTTAAGCAAGAAATATAACCTATCAGTCCATGACTACAAAACCAAAGGTGAGAAAATATTATTTTTACTCCAAATTCCAAATGATGCATCAATAAATGAAATGATTTTTTCGGGTGATAATTATTTAGATTTTGTTATCAGAACTCTCAAAAAGATAATTAAATTAACAGATAGACAAATAATTTTGAGAGGACATCCGCTTTATAAGATAAAAAAAATTACCCTAATACCATTCTTATTAGAGTATTTCAAAAATACTAATAGGTTAATTGCTTCGATTAATAATAATCTTAAAGATGATCTTGATCAGTCTATATGCGCGGTTAGCTATAATAGCTCTGCTTCTGTTGAGGCGATAATTTATGGAATAAATGTTATAAATTTATCACCATATCAACCTTGTTTTTCAGCAGCTAGTCATAATATTAAAGATATAGAAAATTTAAAAAATTTAGAAAGAGAAGATGCTTTAAAAAAACTTTCTTATCTTCATTGGTCAAATCAAGAGTTAGAAAGCTACGAAAACAAAAAGTATTTGTGTAGTTTAATCATAAAATCAATGAAAAATAACCAATAAAGAGAATTGGTGCAGATGAAAAAGTTTTAAAACTTGACTTCAACATTGGTAAAAAAACCGTTTCTGTAACTCTTCTTTTTACTGTTGGTTTAATTATAATCCTTACATTATTGGTGTTAATTTAAAATTTAAAACTTAATCAAAGTAATTAATTATGTTAAATATATATTAGAGTACTCAAGCGATGAAATTTTTTTTATATTAAAAAATTTTAACATTAAAGTTGTTTGAAAAAGTTAAAATGTACCAATATAAATTTTTTTTTTTACAATTAGGAAAAAATGAAAATTATTCTCGGCTTTTAATAAAATCCTTAAAAAAAAATTATCATGATGCTGAAATAACTCAAATTTCAGGTTTTGATGAAAAAAAAATAGATCTGGTTGATAATTTTTTACAAGTTGAAGGAGACACAAAAAAAATTTGCAAATTTAAAATTAATTCTTTTAGTAAAGTTAATATTGATCCAAATT
>MDTB01070128.1_pt1 | contig 13100 bp, 10 predicted proteins | sample 811161 | NCBI WGS metagenome assembly MDTB01 (sample SAMN05326650, study PRJNA326480) | marine metagenome | isolation source: seawater | place: Mediterranean Sea | collected 2009 | reverse complement strand
CGTGGTGACAAGCCAGTCATGTGGTCTGTGGTGGAGGAAACGGCCCTGGCGGAGGCTGAGGTGGAATATCATGATCATGAATCCACCACGGTCTTTGTGCGCTTCCCCATGGGCCCGCGCAAGGATGAGTTGGATGGTGCGGAATTGGTCATTTGGACCACAACCCCATGGACTATTCCTGCCAATAGGGGTGTCGCCTATGGGGCAGAACTTTCCTACGGCCTCTATGAGGTGGTGGATGCCCCTGAAGATAACTGGTTGACCGCCAAAAGCCGCATCCTCCTGGCCGATGCCCTAGCCGAAGCCTCATTCAAGGCAGCACGTGTGGCCGGGTATAAGCGCGTGATGGATGTGGACCCAGGACAAATTGGCAAGGTGCATCATCCTTTGCATGACTGGGCCGGTGGAGATGGTGGCTACCAATTCATGGTGCCCGTCCTGGAAGGTCATTTTGTGACCGATGAGCAAGGCACAGGATTTGTGCATATGGCACCGGGCCATGGTGTTGATGACTTTGAACTCTATCGTGCCAACCGTCAGGCCTTCGTTGCATGCGGTACCGACAGGTTGCCCAAGGCCGTTGATAAATCTGGCACCTACACCCATGAAGCACCAGGTTTTGCAGGTGCCCAGGTCTATAACCGCAAGGGCAAAGAAGGTGATGCCAACAACAGGGTGATTGCGGCCTTGTCTGAACAAAACCGCCTCATGGCCCGCGGCCGATTAAAACATTCCTACCCGCATTCATGGCGTTCCAAGGCGCCGCTTATCTACCGCAACACCGATCAATGGTTCATCACCATGGGCGATGGCGATTCCAACGGCCTGCGTGCCCGGGCCTTAAAGGCTATTTCTGAGACGGTATTCTTCCCCGAGCAAGGCCGCCGCCGCCTCGAATCCATGGTGGAAAAGAGGCCTGATTGGCTCCTGTCCCGCCAGCGTGCCTGGGGCGTGCCCATGCCGCTCTTTGTGCATCGCACCACCCGTGAATTGCTTGTGGATGAGGCGGTTAACGAGCGCATCCGCCAGATCTTCGCTGAGGAGGGTTCTGATGCCTGGTTTGCCCGTCCCGCCAAAGACTTTCTGGGGGAACATGACCCGGCGGATTATGAGCAGATTACTGATATTCTAGACGTCTGGTTTGATTCCGGCTCCACCCATGCCTTTGTGCTCGAAGCGCGTGATGACCTGAAATGGCCTGCGGACCTCTATCTGGAAGGTTCTGACCAGCATCGTGGCTGGTTTCAATCATCCCTGTTGGAAGCTTGTGGCACCCGTGGCCGTGCCCCCTATGATCAGGTTTTAACCCATGGCTTTGTGCTCGATGAGCAGGGGCGCAAAATGTCAAAATCCCTTGGCAACATCACCGCCCCTGAAGAAGTGATCCGGGAGTCTGGTGCGGATATCTTACGGCTTTGGGTGGCCTCTTCCGATTACCGGGAAGATTTGCGCATCGGTAAAGAGATCATGAAGACCCATACCGACGCCTACCGGAAAATCCGCAACACCCTGCGTTACCTTTTGGGCAATCTTGGCGACCAAAAGCCAGAACGGCCCCATGATTTGCCTATGCTGGAACGGGCAATTCTGCACCGCATGGCCAAGCTTGACCTGTTGGTGCGTGATGCCTACCGCCAGTATGATTTTGCCAAGGCATTCCATGCCTTGTTCAATTTTTGCACGCTGGATCTGTCGGCGGTCTATTTTGATATCCGCAAAGATGCGCTTTATTGCGACGCCCATGATTCCAACCGTCGGCAGGCCTGCCTTTACGTGCTTGATCAGCTTTTTGAAATGACCACCAGATGGCTTGCCCCCATTTTGCCCTTCACCAGCGAAGAAGCCTTCATGAGCCGTCACGGCACCGATGCTTGTATCCATTTGGAGACATTGCCGGAACCCAATGCCGCATGGGTTGATGATGGTGCCGAGGATGTTTTTGCAAAAATGCTTCAATTGCGCCGGGTGATGCTTGGCGCACTCGAGCAAGCCCGGGATGCGCAACTTATTGGGGGGGCGCTGGACGCCCAGCTCATCATTCATGACCCTAAGGGCCAATGTGCTGAACTTGCCAAAGCGATTGGCCTGGCCGAATTGTCCATCACGTCCCATGTCCATGTGCTGTCGGAGGAGGCTGGTGTCCATGCCTTCCGCCTTGATGATGTGGCGGATATTGCGGTGGTGGTGGCCCGGGCGGATGGCGAACGCTGCGAACGTTGCTGGGTTACTGACACCAAAGTGGCACCACATCAGGTGGCGGCTCTGGAAGAAACCGCAAAGATTTGCCCGCGTTGTTTGGCGGCCATTAGCTGATGTGGTTGCTTTTGCTCCCGCCGCTTTTGGTGTTTTTGACCGATCAGGTGAGCAAATGGCTCATCCTTTGGTTCATGGATGGACGCATCCCCCCGGTGGTGCCGGTAACGGATTTTTTCAACCTTGTCTTGGTCTTCAACCCGGGCGTTTCTTTTGGGCTCTTTGCCCAGCATGACCCCATGGGTGCCATGATGATGGGACTATTTGCCTTTGTCGTGGGCCTGGTGGTGGTTTATTTTGCCCGTAAGGCCCAAGGCTTGGAAAGGCTGGGCTATGGCTTCATCGCAGGTGGGGCCTTTGGTAATGGCTTGGACCGTTTCTTGCATGGTGCAGTGGTGGATTTTCTGGATTTTCATTTCTCCGGATGGCATTTTTGGGCGTTCAACGTGGCTGATGCCGGTATTTCCGTCGGGGTTGGCCTCTTGCTGTTGGCTGGGTTAAGAAGCAGCAACACGAAAGTAGGTGAAGATGAATCGTAAATTCCTGATTGCCACATTATTGGCCTCCGCCACGGTTGCTTCTTGCTCCGGTGGCAACGAATTTAGCTTTTCTAAGCGCAGCACACCGGATGAGTTCATGGTGCGCCCACGGGCGCCTTTGACCCTGCCGCCTGATTACGAATTGCGTGCCCCGTCTGGCGATCAGCGCCAGGAATATGCCCCATCCACGGCCGAGCGACAGGCCAGGGAAGCGCTTGGCGACACGGGCACATCGGAGCTCACCCCGGCAGAATTGGCCATCCTCAAACAGGCTGGGGCTGACAAGGTTTCTGGCAACATACGTGCTGAGATTGATCGTGAGACGGCAGCCTTGGAAGAGCGCAACCTCTCTGTTCTGGAGCGTGCCCTTGGCCGCAAAGGACGCATCACCCAAACCGTTGATGTGGAAGCTGAGCGGGCCCGGATTAAGAAAAATATCGAAGAAGGCAAACCCATCAGCGAAGGTGAAGTGCCCGTCAAACAGCCTGACCAGGGTGGACTATTCTAAGCCAAATATCATTTTTTGGCTTGTTTATTGCCCCAATGATGCCCAGATCCCGATGTAGTTGAACCCATGCATTTTGGGTTCATAACGCATCCTTAGGGGGTCTCTTTTGAAAAAGTTGGTTGCATGTGTTTTTGCTTGTTTTTCAGCCACGATAGCCATGGCTGACGGTCGTTTTTCGCCTTTGCCAGAACCTTTTATGGGCAAATTATCCAACGGCATGGATGTGCTTGTGGTGCCTGACCGCCGTGCGCCGGTGGCCTATCATGGTGTGTATTATCGTGTGGGTGCCGCCGATGAGGATGCCGGCAAAACGGGTCTTGCCCATTTTTTGGAACATTTGATGTTCAAGGGCACAGAGCAATTTCCCGAGGCACAATTTTCCCCAAGGGTGGCAAAATTGGGTGGTAAGGATAACGCCTTCACCTCGGCCGATATCACAGCCTATTATCAGCGGGTCCCGATCTCGGTTCTTGAAGAGGTTATGGCCATGGAGGCCGATCGGATGACAAATCTGCGGTTGGATGAGGATGATGTGGTGGCCGAGCGGGATGTGGTGCTGGAAGAGCGCTCAACCCGTATTGATAACAGCCCAGCTGCTCAGTTTCGCGAAGAGCTGAATGCTGTTTTTTACCGCAACCACCCCTATGGCAGGCCGTTGGCTGGCTGGCGCAAAGAAATCGAAGGTCTTAGCCGTGAGGACGCCTTGGCTTTTTACAAACGCTTCTACCATCCCAGCAATGCGGTGCTGGTGGTGGCCGGTGATATTTCTGGCCAGGAGGTTTTGGCCATGGCGGAGCGCACCTATGGTAAGATTTTGGGCGACAACCCGCCTCCTGCCCATGTCCGCCCACAAGAACCGCCCATCCGAGCCACACGCATCTTGGAAATGTCTGACCCCAGGGTAGGCAACCCCCAATTTTCCACCTACTTCATGGCCCCATCCTATGTGGGTGAGGGTGGCGAAGATGGTCCCGCTTTGGATGTGCTTGCCCGCCGTTTGGGCAATGACCCATCCGGTCTTCTTTACCGGCATTTTGTGCGCGATCAGAAAAAGGCCCTGTCCATTGGCGCCGCTTATTATGGTGGGGCCAGGGATCATGGCGTTTTCATTATTTATGGCATCCCGGCAGAAGGTGTTTCTCCAGAAGAATTGCATGGGCAAGTGATGGCATTTTTGTCCGAGTTTGGTGCCAAAACACCCTCCCAAGATCGTGTGGAGGTGGACAAAAAAGCCCTGGCTGGCGCCACCCTTTTGGCGCTTGATTCCGTTGGTGCCCTGGCTCAGTCCTATGCCCGCACCGTCACACTTGGCGGTTCGGTGTCACAAGCAGCTGCCTGGCCCCAAGCCATTGGCGCAGTCACGCCTGAAGATCTTGTGCAGGTGGCCAACAAATACCTCGACCCCAAAACGTCCGTCACGGGCTTCCTCACCAAGGAGGAAAGACCATGATCAAATCGACAATAATAGGCCTCGTGGCCCTGTTGTTCCCCATAAGCGAAAGCGCCAGCATGGATGTTCATAAAATCAAACAAGATGGTTTAAGCGCCCTCATGAGTGAGGACCATACCGTCCCGGTGGTGTCGCTGCGCATGGTGTTTGATGGCGGCAAGCGTTTGGTGCCTGAGGGCAAAGAAGGCGTGGCCCAGCTGGCTTCCTACCTCCTCATGGAAGGCGCGGGGAAGTTTGATGCAGAAGCTATTTCTGACCAGATGGTGGAACTGGCTGCCAACATCAGTTTTTCTGCTGAGCGTGATGGCTTTTCTGTGTCCATCACGTCGGTATCCGATGCCATGCTTGAGGCGGTTGATTTGGCGCTGACCATGCTCACAAAACCCACCCTTGCGGAGGAAGATCTGGCCCGCACAAAGCAGCAAATGCTGGCGTCCATTCGCCGTCGGATGAATGACCCGCAAAGTTTGGCCTTTGCCGCCTTGGCACGTACGGCCTACCCCAATGTCAGCCAAGGACGTGGTGAGACGAGGGGATCGGTTGAGGGGCTCACCAAGAGTGATGTTGAGGCCTATCTCAAAGATCAGGTCCAATCGGCCAAGCTTCTTTTGTCCATGGCTGGGGATTTGGACCAGGAACAGGCCAGGCAAATTCTGGCCCGTGTGGCTTCGGCGCTGCCCGAGGGTCAGCCCATGCCTAAGAAAGATTTTCATGACATGTCAGGGCAGGGCCAACAGGTCTTGGTTTCTCAGGATGTTCCTCAATCCACCGCAGTGATGGCCGTTCCTGGTCTGTTGCGCGAGGATGATGACTTTCTTGCTGCCTATGTGATGAACCATATCCTTGGGGGCGGGGGCTTTTCTTCCCGTCTTACCGATGAGATCCGTGAAAAGCGTGGGCTTGCTTATTCGGCAGCCAGTTTCTTGGCGCCAAGCCGTGAGACCGCAGGCCTCATGATTTATTTTGCCACCCGCAATGATGCGGTGATGGACGCTGTCCAGGTGGCCAAGGATGTGGTGGCAGATGTGGCCCAACATGGTGTGACAGAGGATGAATTGCGCGACGCCAAAGATAATCTTACCGGCTCCTATCCCTTGCGGTTTGATTCCAATGGCAAGATTGCTGGCCATCTCATGGGTCTTCAGATTTCCAACCTGCCGATGGATTACCATATAACCCGCAACGCGTTGGTGGAGGCCATCACTGGCGAGGATATCAAACGCGTGGCCAAGAAGCTTTTGGGTGATTTTGATCCCCTATTGGTCGTGTCCGGTAGCCCAGAAAACTTTGCGCCCAGCCAATCATGGGATGGCGAACAAATTTTTTGATGATTTGGTTGGTGGCAAATATCCACCAACCAAAGCTGACTGTTCAAAAATGCGCAAAAAAAGTTAAGCTTAGGTCATGACGTCCATAATCTTGGTGATTCATGCTTTACCTCAATCTTGATGGCCTGACTGGTTTTGCAGAGGGCTATTATCCCGATCGCATGGCCCGTGGCCGGGACCTGGCCCATGGTGCGGTTGGGGACCTTCGTGACCAGCTGGCTGCCGATGAGGTGGGGCCCCTTTCCATGCTTTGCAAGGATGACGATCTTGGGGCAATGGTTGAGCTTTCTGATTTTTGTTTGGGTTGGGCTCGCCAATTTGTCCTTCTGGGCACGGGCGGCTCAAGCCTTGGGCCCCAAGCTTTGGCCCGTTATCTTGGCCTCACGGGCACCCATGCGGCCATGAATGATAAGGGCATCAATTGGTATTTCCCAGACAATTTGGATGGCCAAGATTTGAAGGCCCTGATGGGTTATCTTGATCTGTCGGCCACGCTCTTTCTGGTGGTGTCGAAATCCGGGAACACGATGGAAACGGCAATCCAGGCAGCCATTGCGCGTCATGTTTTGGAGGCCGAAGGTTTGGATTTGCGCAAGCATATGTTGGTGGTGACGCAACCAAACCAATCCCCTTTGGCCGATTTTGCCGAGGCCAACCGTATCCACCAGCTGGCCCACCCGGAACATGTTGGTGGGCGGTATGCCATGTTCTCGGTGGTGGGCATGTTTCCTGCCATGTTGATGGGCGTTGACCCACGAAAACTGCGTGCTGCCGGGAGGGAAATCCTCGACCAATTCATGCAAGCGGGCATGGATCATGATGCCGTTCGCTCAGCCATTGCCATGCATGCCCTGCAAGAGGAGGGCTATAACGCTCAGGTCATGTATCTCTATGGCGAAAAATCCATGGTTTTTGGTGCTTGGTACCGCCAGCTATGGGCAGAATCGGTGGGTAAGCAGGGCAGTGGGATCATGACGGATGTGGTTGGTGGCCCCGTGGGTCAGCATTCCCAATTGCAACTCCATTTGGACGGTCCCTCGGACAAAATATTCACGCTTCTCACCATGGAGGATGCGTCAGGCCTTTTGGTGCCGGCGGATGAACAACTTGCCCCCGCAATGGGGGCAGCCGTGGGCCTTGATATTGACCAGCTAACCAGCCTTCAAGCCGAGGCAACTGGCGATGCGCTGAGGGCGCGTAATGCGCCGGTCAGAAGGATCTCCATGGACGGCCAAGAACCTGAAGATTTGGCCCGCTTGATGGTTCATATGATGATTGAGACCATTATTTTTGCGCGGCTTTCTGCGGCCAATCCTTTCGACCAACCGGCAGTGGAAGAAGGCAAAATACGCCTGCGCGAATTGCTGAACCAACGGGCAGGCAGGATGGAGGACATGGCCAATCCATGACCCCATCATGACCCAGGGCATTATTGCCAAACTTGACGAGGCAACAGCCAACCGCATCGCAGCCGGCGAAGTGGTTGAGCGGCCTGCAGCGGTGGTCAAAGAATTGGTTGAAAATGCCCTTGATGCCGGTGCCACCCAAATTGATGTTGTGGTCGAAGAAGCTGGCGCGGCCCTGATCATGGTGGATGACGATGGTAAGGGCATGGTCAAGGGTGATCTGGGCCTTTGTGTGGAACGCCATGCCACCTCCAAAATCCGCTCTGGGGCTGGTCATGATGCGCTCTTGGGCATCAAATCCCTAGGTTTTCGGGGGGAGGCGCTTCCATCCATTGGCGCGGTGGCCAAGCTTGCCATCACCAGCAGGCATTCTGATGAGCCCCATGCCTGGAAATTAGAGGTGGCCGCAGGCCGTCCCCAACAAGCCCAACCAGCCTCACGCAGCCGGGGCACAAGGGTCGAGGTTCGGGACCTTTTTTATGCTGTGCCCGCCCGGCGCAAATTTTTAAAAGGCCCCAGATCAGAAAATTCCGCCATTCTTGATATCATGCGCCGTTTCGCCATGGCCGAACCAAATATTGGCTTTGCCCTTCAAATTGATGGCCGCAAGGCCTTGCAATTGCCAGCGGAACCCCAGGGGCCCGATGGCCACCGAAACAGAATGGGCAGGATTATGGGGCGTGAATTTGTGGACAATGCATGTGCCATTGATGTGGCAAGGGATGGCATGCGGTTGGAGGGTTTTGCCAGCCTTCCCACCTATGATCGTGGCACCAGCCAGAACCAATATTTGTTTGTGAATGGCCGCCAGGTGCGTGACCGGCAATTGTCCGGCATGCTTCGGGGTGCTTACTCCGATTTGATTGCCAAGGACCGCCACCCGGCCGTGGTGCTGTTTTTGGATGTGGCGCCAGATCAACTTGATGTGAATGTGCATCCGGCCAAGACCGAGGTCCGTTTTGCCGAGGCCCAACAGGTAAGAGGCCTCATCGTCGGTGGCATCCGCCACGCCTTGTTGGAAGAGGGAAGCCGGGCATCATCCACCGTGGCCAGTGCGGCGCTGCATGCCATGCAGCCACATGGTCAGCGCCCCCATGCGTCCATGCCATTGCGGCCAAGCCAGGGCATGAGGCAAGCCGCCATGGCTTGGCAAGCGCCAGCACCCAATGATTTTGACCAGCAGCATGGGCATGAGTCCTTGGGCTATTCAGTGCCAGGGGCCGTGGCTGATGGAGAATTGGCCCCCGATGATGGGGGGCCGCAACTTCCTTTGGGCCTTGCCAGGGCCCAACTGCATGAGACCTATATCTTGGCCCAAACCAAAGATGGCATTGTGTTGGTGGACCAACATGCAGCCCATGAACGCCTGGTGCTGATGGAATTGCAGGAGGCCTTAGCAGGGCGCAGCATGCCGTCACAAAATCTGCTTGTCCCTGAAATCATTTCCATGCCCCAGGATCGGGTTCTGTCCTTACTTAGCCATGACGAAGAATTACAATCCATGGGCCTTTATGTGGAATCATTTGGTGATGATGCGGTGGCCGTGCGCGCCGTGCCAGCCCAATTGGTGCGGGGCAATATAGCCCAATTGGTCCAAGATCTGGCCGAGGAATGTGAAGAACTTGGCCATGCGGCATCCTTGAAGGAAAGGCTTGAATTGGTGGCCGCCACCATGGCGTGCCATGGCTCGGTCCGTTCGGGCAGGCGGCTTAATGGCGAAGAAATGAACAGCCTCTTGCGCCAGATGGAAGCCACACCATTTTCTGGGCAATGCAACCATGGGCGGCCCACCTATGTGGAGCTGAAGCTGGCTGATATTGAGAAGCTTTTTGGCCGCCGTTAGGCGCTGTAATAATGCAAGCAATTGCGGCCATAACGCCTGGATTCCAGGAAGGTGAAGCCTGGAACATCTTCAAAAATAGGTTCCTTAGCGTCACTTTCTGCAACCAAAATCCCCCCATGCCGCAGGATATTTGCTGTGCCCAATTGGGCCAAAAGACCCGTTATGATGGCCTCGCCATAGGGTGGGTCCATGAACACAAGATCAAAGGGCCCAAGATTTTTGTATGCGCTCATGTCCCGGGCGTCACCGGGAATAATTTTCTGGGCGGTTGTCGGTACCCGCCGAAGGTTATGCTCCAGGGCCCCACGGGCCTCCGAATCCTGTTCCACAAAACAGGCAAAAGCAGCCCCACGGGACAGAAATTCGAGGCCAACCGCACCGGTGCCGGCAAAAAGATCAAGAACACGCAAACCCTCCAGCCCACCACCAAACCGATGGGTCAAGGCATCGGCCATGGCAGCCCTTGCCCTTTCCGATGTTGGCCGCACCGAAAGCCCTTCTGGGGCCAGAAGGCGTTGGCCACGATAAAGACCCGACACCACCCTCATCGGCGTTTGGCCCCAATGCCAAATTCCTGGGCCGTTTTCTCCCCAAATTGTTCGCGAAGCATCTTGGCCGGGATTTCCTCAAGGCCATCCACCGGCAATTTGCCCAGTTGGAATGCCCCATAACTGACCCTGATCAGGCGTGAGACCTTACAGCCAAGATGCTCAAAAATCCGACGGATTTCTCGGTTTTTGCCTTCCTTGATACCCACGGCCACCCAGCTATTGGCGCCCTGCTGGGCTTCCAGCATGCTATTGACCGGCCCGTATTCAATGCCGTCCACGGTTACCCCACCGCGCAGGCCATCGAGCATGCGCTGGGTGATGCGGCCATAGACACGAACCCGATAGCGGCGCACCCAACCATTGGCTGGCAGCTCCAGATGTCGGGCCAAGGCGCCATTATTGGTCAAAAGGATCAAGCCCTCGGTGTTCAAATCCAAACGCCCCACGGACACCACATGACCCAGCCGCGGCTCGACATTGGCAAACAAAGTTGTGCGGTCTTGAGGATCAGAACGGGTGCAGATCACCCCGCTTGCTTTGTGGTAGCGCCAGACACGCGTTTCTTCCGGCGCCTTGATGACCTCGCCATCAAGTGCAATTTGGTCGCTGGCAACCACCTTAAAAGAGGGGTGTGCAATGGGTTGCCCGTTTACGCTTACCCGGCCGTCGGTTACGAAGGTTTCGCAGGCGCGCCGCGAGCCCAGGCCACAACGGGCCAAATAGGCCGCGATTCTGGTGCCTGCATCATTGTTGCTCATATTGTCTGGCCTCACGGGGCTTTTTACATTTGTTCAAGAGGCGTGGGGGGTAGACCCGATTGCTGTTGCGGTCAAGTTGGATGGAAGAGGCACTTAGCCTGGCGCAGGCTGCTGCGGATGCCGGCGAGGTTCCTGTTGGCGCGGTGATTACCGACGGCCAGGGTCGGTTGTTGGCGGCTAGGCGCAACGAAATGCGTAAGCTCAATGATGCCACGGCCCATGCCGAATTGCTGGCAATACGTGATGCCATGGCGGCTTCCGGCCGCGACCGGCTCGAGCAATGCGACCTTTATGTCACCTTGGAACCTTGCACCATGTGTGCCGGTGCCATCGCCCATGCCCGCTTGCGCCGGGTTTATTATGCAGCCGAGGATGTCAAAGGCGGTGCGGTGGATAATGGGGTGCGGTTTTTTCATCAGCCCAGTTGCAACCATAAGGTCGAGGCCATGGGCGGCCTTTATCAGGTTCGTGCTGAGAAATTGCTCAAAGAATTCTTTGCCACCAAGCGTTGATGGGCAATTTGTTAATCCTTCAAGGCGCGGTGTCCAATATCACGGCGGGCATATCCTTCTGGCCAATCAATCTGCCCCACAAGGTCATAGGCCTTGTCCCGAGCCTCTTGAAGGCTTGCCCCGGTGGCGGTCACATTTAAGACCCGCCCACCTTGGGCCAAGAATTGATCGCCATGGGCCTTGGTTCCGGCATGGAAGATCATGCAACCATCGCCCAGCTCGTTGGGTAAGCTAATCGAAGAGCCTTTCTGCGGTGTGCCGGGATAGCCTGGCGCGGCCATGACGACGGTGATGGCATGGTTGGCGCCCATGGTTACTGGGCGTAAGGGCATCTGACTATGGGCCAGGTCATTCAGCATGGCCAACAGATCCCCCTCGGCCCGCATCATCAGGGCCTGGCATTCGGGGTCCCCAAAGCGGGTATTAAATTCAATAAGGCGGGGGCCGGTATCGGTTAGCATCAGCCCACAAAACAAAACGCCCTCATAGGGAATATTCCGACGGGCCATTTCTGCGATGGTGGGGGCCACAATCTGATCCATGGCCTGTTGCTCAAGTTCTGGGCTGAACATAGGGGCTGGGCTGTATGCCCCCATGCCCCCGGTATTGGGCCCCTGGTCGCCCTCATGGATTCTTTTATGGTCCTGGGCCGAACCAAAAGCGTGGATTTCCTCACCGGCCACCAGCACAAAAAGGCTGACCTCATCACCGGTCATGTATTCCTCAACCACCAAAATATTGCCTGCCTCGCCATGGGCGCCCGAGGCCATGTCATCAATAGCGGCCAATGCTTCTGCAAGGCTCATGGCAACCACCACACCCTTACCTGCAGCAAGGCCATCTGCCTTGATCACAATCGGTGCGCCTTGTTCTGTCACATAGGCACGGGCTGCATCGAAATCATCAAACACACGGGCCTTGGCAGTGGGCACGCCGGCGGCTTCGGCGATGTCCTTGGTGAAGGCCTTGGAGGCCTCCAATTGGGCGGCTTCTTTGCTGGGGCCAAAGGTGGGGATGGAATGGGCCCTCAGCGCATTGGTCACGCCAGCGGCCAATGGTGCTTCCGGCCCCACCACCACTAGGTCAATGTCATGGTCCTTGACCGCGGAGAGAACGACGTCTTTGTCACAAATATCCCCGGACACGATCTGGCCAAGCATGGCCATGGCATCGGAGCCTGGCATCATGATCAGACGGGTCAATAAGGGCGATTGGGCCATGCGCCAAGCCATGGCATGTTCTCGGCCACCGCCACCTAAGAGAAGGACATTCATAGGGCAACTCCATCCATAAAGGGCCCGAATTCAAGCCCGTTGGACAAGGGTCTATGACACAGGCTAGGCAGGATCAATCACTGTGCTTGAATGGGGCTGCAACATGTCGGACGTCATGGGTTTTAACCTACCTGAACGCAGTGTCTCGGAATTGTCCCAGGACATTAAGGCGATGATTGAGGATGGCTTTTCCTATTTGCGCGTGCGCGGTGAGGTTGGCCGGGTCTCCCGACCATCATCGGGGCACCTTTATTTTGATTTAAAAGAGGGCCCGGCAGTGCTTTCTGCCGTCTGCTGGCGTTCCAACGTGGCACGTTTGGCCGAACAGCCCGTGGAGGGTCAGGAAATGATCCTAACCGGGCGCCTTACGACCTTCCCGGGCCAGTCCCGCTATCAATTGCTGGTGGATTCGGTGGAAATTGCAGGCCGTGGTGCCCTGATGGCGGCCTTGGAAGCATTGCGGGCAAAGCTTCAGGGGGAGGGGTTGTTTGACCCTGAACATAAACGCCCATTGCCCTTCATGCCCGCACGTGTGGGGGTGGTGACATCGCCAAGTGGCTCGGTGCTTCGCGACATCATCCACCGCATGCGCGACCGCTTCGCAACGCCCATAACCTTATGGCCGAGCCGGGTGCAGGGTGACGGCGCCGGGCGTGAACTCACCCATGCCATCAGGGG
>MDTB01012982.1_pt1 | contig 13100 bp, 11 predicted proteins | sample 811161 | NCBI WGS metagenome assembly MDTB01 (sample SAMN05326650, study PRJNA326480) | marine metagenome | isolation source: seawater | place: Mediterranean Sea | collected 2009 | reverse complement strand
CGGTGTAGTCGACGCGTTGCCCGTTGAATCGTGCGCTGTGCTCACTGATGAATCTGGTAGGCTCTAGCATTAGGCTGGCTCCGTCCGATACTGTTTCGTCAGCGCCATGAAGGGCTGGGATCAACATCATGGTCAGGATGGAGATAAAGACATTTTTTATTTGCATGGGTCTGCAGCCTTCAAAGGAATTAGTTGCCAGTGGACAGCGCACGACGAATGGCCACGGCAGTATATCGTGCTCTGAACTTAATCATTTCCTGGCCGAGTTGAATGGTGTCAACCAGTGGGGTAATGGCAACGCCGTTAATGGAAGCAAGTCCGGCCTCAACCCGCTGTTGATAGCGAACCTGTTCGGGGTCTGTCACCATCATCATTGCTGTCACCCAGATATCATCGTGGTAGCCATCATCGGCGGATTGTGCGACGCCGAGTTCTCGCTTGGTATACTGTTCCGTTTCTACCCACCCTGGATCATAAAATTCCCTGATGAAATGTATCCTGGTCGCTTCGCCTTGCCAACTCCGGCCAAGCGAGTTGGCTACATTGGCCATCCCTCTCTGATTGCCGCCGCTGTCTCCGATCATGACGATATCCGAGAAGCCTGCCTGCTGGAGACTGCTGGCAATGTCAGTAAGCAGCGCTTCATAGGTCTCGGCGCTTAAGCTGATTGAGCCGGGATATTTCATAGCACCAGACGGCGGGTCAATATTGCCTTCAGGGACAAATTTGACTATCGGGGCGCACAGGGCGTTGCCGAGTGCTTCGGCGATAGCGGGACAGGCAGCCTGCAGAATCAGATTGTGTTTCCCGGTTGACAAATAGGGCCCGTTTTCTTCAATGCCGCCGGTCGCGATGATCACGGTGCTTGTGCCTGATGCGATTGCGTCCCGGATCTCCATGGAAGTGAGTTCTTCGAGCCAATAAGATTGGCCGGCAGCGATTGGACGGTCCGTGCTTAACCATAAAGCGAGCTCTGTGTCTTGACCGAAAACCTGTGCATTGGTCAGCGCAGTGACTGCGATCAGCGTGTGAAGTACTTGACGATAAATAAGAGCATTTTTCACCGGTATCCCTCTTCGAATCTTGATCTATGCAGATTGGCGTCTGCCTGCGAATATCGTGCTTTATCCTACCTCAAAAGCTTTCTGATCGCCTGCAACTTAGACAGCACCGCTCACTGATCGCAAGTGGTTTCAATGAGTCGGCTTATGAGGTATTTTTCAGACTTGACTAGCTTAAATGAGCTGCCCGCTAAAATCAGTGTCGTAGTGAGCAGGCGCTAACTTAACATCGCAGCACGTCCTCGCGGAGGCCATCTGGCAATCGACGGGCGGTGAGTTCCAGACTTGACCCTCAGTATTCGAAACATCGCCCTCGTCTTACTCCTTGTACTCCTGGTCAGTGCGAGCGCCATCCTGTGGCGCGCGCCGTCAGTCGAGTCCGGAACCATAGTTCACTCTGAGGATCTTTCGCCGGGCGAGCTGGTTGTGCGCGGGGAGTATCTGGTTACGGCTGGAAACTGCGCCAGTTGTCATACGACTCAGGACGGCGCCTTCATGAGCGGTGGATTACCGTTCAGAACGCCTTTCGGCACTATTTATTCCACGAATATCACGCCAGACCAGCTTACCGGAATTGGCAATTGGAACGAGATCGATTTCCTGAACTCGTTGCGTCACGGCGTGCGCCCTGACGGAGATCATCTGTATCCGGCCTTTCCTTATACGGCCTATACCAAAGTCAGCGATGATGACATTCTGGCAATGTTTGCTTATTTGAAGTCGATCAAGCCGGTGCGTACAAGCCCACCGCAAAATGATCTAGCTTTTCCCTTTAATTTCCGGCCACTAATGGCATTCTGGAAGCTGCTGTATTTTCAGCCTGGGGTTTATGTAGCTCACGAAGACCAATCGGATCATTGGAACAGAGGCGCTTATCTGGTAGAGGCGCTCGCTCACTGCAGCGCTTGCCACACGCCGCGCAACAGTCTGGGCGCAGAACGGGCTACTGCACATATGGGTGGCGGAGAATTTCTAGATCTGGTCGGCCAAGAACACTATCGACCCTGGTCAGCCCCCAATCTTACTGCGACGGAACGTGGCCTCGCGCTGTGGTCAGAGCATGATCTGACGGATTACTTGAAAACTGCACGAAATGACATGCTCGAATCGTTCGGGCCGATGAATGAAGTCATCATCAACAGCACGCGCTATCTCGAAGCGCAAGACATCGAAGCTATGGTGACTTATCTGAAGAGCCTTCCAGCTGTGCCTGAGCACCAGGCAGCTGTGCCGAATCCCGAGATCATGGGCAGGGGAAGAACCATCTACAACCTTAACTGTGGTACCTGCCACCTTCCTACCGGTGAAGGGGACCCTGATATGGCACCTCGTCTAGATCGCGGCAGTCTGGTTGTGCAGGACGAAAACCCTGCTTCGATGATTAATGCGATTCTATATGGACCGCATCTACCGAGCCCGCCATTGCCGCCAAAGTGGCGTGAGCCCATGCAGGACTTCCAGTATCTGCTTGACGATGAAGAAGTGGCCGCAGCGGTGACCTTCATCCGTCACTCCTGGGGTAATACATCTGGTATTGTCACCACAGATCAGGTAGCCAGGCAGCGCTAGCCTGCTTCGGCGTATAATACAGCAAAATAAGTCTTGACCGGACTCGTGATATGGGTAGTTTTAGGGTTTAACCCTCCCCACAGGAATGGTAATCCGCTTGGACAGACACAGCGCAGGCGAAAAGCCCATAAACAGTTATTGGCATGACTGTCGATGTCTCGTGGGATCAGCCCGCGGGCAAGCCGTCATTATTGCTCTGGCGCTCGGCGCTCTCGCCGGATGCAGCGATCCGCAAAGTGCTGAGTCCGCTGAGCAGCAGAGTGCCGGCTCGCCGCTGCGTACTCGGTTGCTGACGGCTGATCAATACACCAACTCAATCGCTCAGCTTTTCGGTGAGGACATTGCTGAAAGTATCTTGCCGCCGATTCCGCCGATGGCGCGGACGGATGGGCTGCTGGCTTCGGGCAGCGCATTCGTGGGAGTCACCTCGGATCAGGTCTCTCAGATTCAGCAGACTGCCGCATCAATCGCAGCTCAGGTCGTCGATCAGGATCATCGTGATTTTCTGATCCCCTGCTCGCCGGAAGAGACAGAAGCGGCTGATACCAGCTGTGCTGCACTTTTCCTGGAAGAGACCGGCCGACTGCTGTTTCGTCGTCCGCTGGGTGAAAGCCGACTCTCGGATCTCGTGCAAATCGCGGATTATGCTGCGGAGCAGACCGGTGACTTTTATGATGGACTGTCACTAGCCCTTGAAGCCATGCTGATCAGCCCGGATTTCATTTTCATTGCTGATCGCGCTGAGGCTGACCCTGATGCGCCCAGCCAGCAGCGCCTTGATGCCTATTCACTGGCTTCAAGATTGAGTTTTTTACTGTGGAATGCCCCGCCTGATGACGTTCTGCTACAGGAAGCGGAAGCGGGCATTCTTTACACTCAGCAGGGCCTGGCCGGGGCAGTGGATCGAATGCTCGGCAGCGCGCGCCTCGAATCAGGCGTCAGGGCGTTCTTTGATGATCTGATGGCCTTTGACGAATTTAACAGCCTCGCTAAGGACCCCCTTGTGTATCCCATGGTCACGGGAACCACTCTTGATCATGCTCGTGAGCAAACTCTGCGCACGATCGTTGACCACCTTGTCGCACGGCAGGCGGACTACCGAGATCTTTTCACCACGCGACAAACCTTCATGTCTATGCAGCTTGCCGCAGTTTACGATACGCCAGCCGGTCAGGGCTGGGGGCCTTTCGAGTTTGAAGAAGAGGGCCCTCGGTTGGGCTTACTGACTCATGTCAGCTTTTTAGCTGCGAATTCTCATTCGGTGCGAAGTTCGCCGACCCTCAGGGGCAAGGCGCTGCGCGAAACCTTTCTGTGCCAGCGAGTGCCTGATCCTCCGCCGGACGTTGACTTTTCTTCTTTGGAAGAAGCTGAGGACGCTGCGACAGCGAAAGAACGCTTGGCGGTTCATAACACCAATCCATCCTGTGCCGGGTGTCACCTAATCACCGACCCGATGGGTCTTTCACTGGAAAATTTTGACGGCGCAGGTCGTTTCCGTGAGACTGAAAATGGCGCGCCATTAGACATAGCCGGCGAACTGGACGGCATTTTCTACGAGGACATTGCCGGTCTGGCACATGCTATCCGTAATCATCCTAAATTGTCCGCTTGCCTGATCAATCGACTGTATGCATACGGGACGGGTGGACCTGTTTCTCTGAGGAAGGACAGGGATACGCTAGCGGAATTTGAAGCGCGTTTTGCGAAAAATGGGTATAAATTACCGACGTTATTGCGCGATATAGCGCTGTCGAATGCATTTTCCCGCGTGAGGTCTGAAGAATCTAGGTTTAAAACGCCGAATCCGCTGCGAATTAAAGCGCCCGCCGAGAGAGCTGAATCTACTATGGCTCTGCCAAGCATGGAGAACGAATGATGAAAAGGCTTGAGCAGACACTGAGCAGACGTCGGTTCCTGAGGGGTACACTAAAGGGTGGGGCAGTCTCCGTTGGGCTGCCACTTTTGAATGTTTTCCTTGATGACAACGGGACGACCTATGCAGACGGCATGCCGATTCCCCTGCGTTTCGGCACCTGGTCTTGGGGACTTGGTATGAGCGAGTCGATCTTTGTGCCGAAGAAGACCGGGGCGAACTTTGATCTTCCTGAAGAAATTGCTGCGCTAGCTCAAGTTCAAGAACACTTGAATCTATTCACTAATTTTCATGTCTTCAAAGATGATGCTCCCAATTTGTGCCATCACTCTGGCTGGGTCGTACTGCGTTCCGGTATCGCACCAACGGCGCGGGCGAATCTGCCCGGTGAGACCATTGATGTGTCGATCGCGCGTCAGATTGGCAATGCCACTCGATTCAGAAGCCTGAGTGCAACCGCCACCGGCGATGTGCGCGACAGCTTCAGCTATGAAGGGGGAAATTCGGTCAACACGCCAGAGTGGTCTCCGCTGAGATTCTATCAGCGTCTTTTCGGTGAGGGCTTTCAGGATCCCAATGCCTCCACGTTTTCTCCTGACCCCAAAGTGTTGGTGCGCCAGAGCGCCCTCAGTGCTGTTCAGGAGGAAGCCCGCAAGCTGGAGAAATCTCTTGGCGCAGAGGATCGAGCCCGTCTGGATCAGTATTTTACGGGATTGAGAGATCTTGAGCGGCGGTTCGATCTGCAGCTCACCAAACCCGACCCCCGCGAAGCCTGTGTCGTGTTGGAAGAGCCTATGGATTTGCCAACGGGGCTGGATGCGGATCTGGTGGCAACAAGACATCGCATGATGACTGACCTGATGCTGATGGCGGTGGCCTGCGACCAGACCCGTGTGTTCAATATGTTCTATGCTTCTGCCTTCTCAGCAACAACGCAGCCGGGATACGACAAGCCGCATCACACGGCGACTCATGAAGAAGCGGTGGATCCGGAGTTGGGCTATCAGCCCTATACCTCCTGGTATACACGTCGAGCTATGGAGGAATGGGCCTATTACGTGCAGGCCCTGGCCAACTTCAAGGAGGGTGACGGTTCTTTGCTGGACAATTCGTTCATATATGCCACGACTGATCAGTCCTTTGCCAAGCTGCACGCAATAGATGGTATCCCCATGTTTTCCGCAGGCACTGCCGGCGGTCGCGTCAAGAGCGGTTTGCACATCGATGGCGGTGGGTCACCCGGTTGCCGGCTCGGGTTCACCGCTCAGCGGCTGATGGGACTTGAGATAGATACTTGGGGAGATAAGAGCAACACCACTTCAAGCGAAATTGGTGACATTCTGATCACCTGACAAATCACGGATTTCGAATTGTGAGCAGCCTTAATCAAGTGGCTCTGAGCCTCTCTGCTATCAGCTTCCTTGCTTGTTGTTCAGTTGCTGTGGGCGCCGATCAAGAATTGTTCGCTGAAGCCTACCGAGACGTTCCCATGCCCAAGGGCTTCAGGGTAGAGGCTAGTCAGGAGGGACCGGTATTCGCCGACGCGTCCGGCATGACGCTGTACAAATGGCCGCAGCACAAGTTGCGTAATGGATACAGCGGTGAGTCGCCCGGCTCGCCTGCCTGCTATGAAGATGTCTTGACAGTTACGGCGGGCTTGATGAGCCCCTATCCTCCGGGGATTCGCTTGCCGGAACTGGATAAGCGAAAGAGTTGCACAGACCTGTGGAAACCTGTCACAGCGGACGAGGGCGCACAAGAGGTCGGAGAATGGATCCTTGTCGAGCGTCGCGATGGCTCGCGGCAGTGGGCCTATCAGGAGCAGCCACTGTATAGCTCAGTCAAAGATCAAGAGCCCGGAGATGTGCTTGGTGGCACTCGCCGGCGCTTCGGTGGTGATGCGCCGGCTAAGCGGGTACCTGTCGGCCCGCCTTCGCTTCATCCCCCGGGTTTCTCAATCCGAAGCTCTTTCAACGGTCGGATGCTGGCGACAGATCGCAGTGAGTCGATCTACAGCTATGATGGCGATACTGCTGAGAGCACCAGCTGCCGTGCAGACTGTCTGGCGAAATGGAAACCGGTATTAGCGCCGTCCCTGGCCAGAGAGCAGGGCGAATGGTCGCTGCTGGGGCGTTCTCCCGGCGAGCGCCAGTGGGTTTTCAGAGGCAAGCCGCTCTACACCTATAATCTGGATTCCGGCACCTGGTCCCAGCAGGGCAGTGACGAGCCGGGTTGGGACAATGTGTTTACCCAGGTCGCGGATTCCTACCCCTCAAGTTTCAAACCACAGCACACTCTGGTCGGCGACGTGTTGGCCGATTCGGAAGGCAAAACCATTTACATCTATTACTGCGGCGAAGATTCGCAGGATCAGTTGGGCTGCGACCATCCCACCGAAACGCAGGTTTATCGGCTGGCCATGTGCGGTGCAGGAGATCCTGAGCGTTGCCTTGAATACTGGCCTTATGTTCTGGCCGGTGACAACGAGCAAGCGATCAATCGCACCTGGTCTATTGTATGGATTGACCATCGCACAGGTCGTTTCGCTACGCCGCAGCAGGAAGGGGCGCTTCGCGTCTGGGCCTACCGTGATCGACCGGTGTACACCTTCGCTGGCGATTCATCGCCTGGCGATGTTCATGGTGCTGGCACCGGAGAATGGCGGGGCCAGCGAAATGGCCTAAAGGCGATTATGCTGCGGGACGATTTTTTTCGGGGGACCTTGTGATGGGAACTTGTCACGCGGGCAGATTGACATTCCGTGTTGTGTTGCTGAGCGGCTTGCTGATAAATCCCGCTGTTCAGGCCGAGGAGTCGAGAATCAGAAACCGAACCATCAGCTATGTGATGACCGATTTATTCTGGTCGGTTTACCAGACTGAAGATGCGCAGGCCGAGTGCCCGAAAGGCTTCAATGACGGCCCGCGAGAGCAATTTCAGAAGCTCTTCCCTGATCACGAATCTCTGAGCGTTGAAGAGACGCAGCTTGCACAAGAAATACAGACCTGGCATCCGAACACCGAACCTGATGGTTTCGATTTTCTCGAAGTAGAGGGAGAATTATCCTGGGGTTTGAATCTCGATGGAAAAGTGAGCGCCAATGACTTTACGCACCCGGATGGCACCCCCGGTATAGACAACGAGGTGTACCGGGCAGTCGGTTGTATCATCGGATTTCGCGGGCCCGACGGAGTGGAATATATATTCCAGAATAAAGCAATTCTTGATGAAGCCTATAATCGCATGATGATTGAACTAACCGAGGTCGACAGTCTTGAAAATGATGATTCTGTCGTTATCAATCTGTACCGAGGAATGGACCGCTTGCTAACGGATGCCACAGGCCAGAAGGTCATGGCAGGCGGCACGCAGCGTATTGACTATCGGTGGGGAGAGAGTCTGATTCAGCAGTTTGCTGGCCAGATTGTCGACGGCGTTCTAATTACCGAGCCGATCGCGGAAATGATCATGCCCTGGCAGAACCTCAGTGTGCCGTCGATTCATGTCTTCAGAGATGCGCGCTTCCAGCTCGATCTCAGTTCGGAGCAGGCAAGCGGTGTTTTGGCCGGCTATGCGGACGTAGATACCTGGTATTACCAACTGATCCGAAACGACTCGACCCATCACCTCAGCAATGGCCAAATTTCCGGTATCTCCCTGTACAAGGCGCTTAGACGGTTTGCAGAGGCCTACCCAGACCCGTTTACCGGCGAGAACACAGCCATTTCAACCTCGCTGGATCTCAAAATGGCGCAAGTCTATATCGTCCATCCAGACAGCCGTGCGGGAGAGTAAGCGCTAGCCGGTTCGGCTGGCGAGCAGGCGATCCAGCTGATCTGCGAACTGCTTCTTGTCGGCATTGCTGAAAGGTGCAGGTCCTCCCGTATGTTCACCGCTGCCGCGCATGGTTTCCAGAAAGTCGCGCATGTTCAAGCGAGCGCCTATGTTGTTTTTGGAGAACAGTTCTCCGCGGGGACTAAGTGCGAGTGCTTGCCGATCAATCACTTCAGCCGCCAGCGGAATGTCGCTGGTAATGACGAGATCTCCGGGGTCAGTGCGGCGCACGATTTCAGTGTCGGCGACATCAAATCCTCCCGGCACCTGAACGGCGCTGATCAGTCTTGATGGCGGTGTGCGCAGGGCTTGGTTGGCTACCAGAGTCACAGGGGTTTGTGTCCGCTCAGCGGCCCGGAACAAAATTTCTTTGATGGCGCCCGGACAGGCATCAGCATCCACCCAGATTTTCATGGCTGGCCTGAAGCCGATTACAAGCTGATGCGCTCTCTGGCTGCAGCGTATTCCGATTTGAGGCGGCCCACTAGAGCGCTGGTAGGCAACACTTCTTTGATGGCGTTGATACCCTGTCCTGAGCCCCAAATGTCTTTCCAGGCCTTCTTCTTGGCACTGCCGCCGGAACCGAAGTTCATGTTAGAGGGGTCGCTCTGTGGTAAATCATCAGGGTCTAGCCCTGCCGCTTCGATGGATGGCCGCAGATAATTGCCATGCACACCGGTGAATAGATTGGTATAGACTATATTGCTCGACGCATTGTCTACTATTCCTTGTTTGTAGCCCTCCACTGCATTGGCCTCCTCGGTGGCGATAAAAGCGGAACCAAGGTAGGCAAGATCTGCGCCCATCGCTTGCGCAGCTAATACGGCATCACCAGTTCCGATGGCACCGGAAAGCAGTATTGGCCCATCGAACCATTCCCTAACCTCTTGTATGAACGCCATAGGTGACAAGGTGCCGGCGTGCCCTCCGGCTCCTGCGGCAACACAGATCAGACCATCGGCGCCTTTTTCAATCGCTTTTTTGGCAAATCGGTTGTTAATAACATCATGTAGGCAGATGCCGCCGTAAGAGTGTATGGCATCGAACACTTCCGGTCTGGCACCAAGGGATGTAATGACCACAGGTACTTCGTGCTTAACACACATGTCCACGTCATGCATCAGCCGATCGTTAGAGCCGTGAACAATCTGATTCACGGCGAACGGTGCAGAGGGTAAATCGGGATTGGCGGCATCATGCTCGGCCAATTCTGTCTTTATGCGTGTGAGCCATTTGTCGAGTTCTTCCGCAGGCCGCGCATTCAGGGCGGGAAACGAGCCCACTACCCCAGCCTTGCACTGAGCAATCACCAGATCAGGGTTGGATATGATAAAAAGCGGGGCGCCGACGACTGGGACTGACAGCCGGCCCTGCATGCATTCTGGAATTGCCATAGAAAATCGTTTCCCTGAGAGTTTGCCGTTCAATTCTTCGAACCGTTAGCGTAACGATTCTCCGCGAAATAACAAGCCGGATCTGAGCCCCTGCTGAGGAAGGCCTTGCGATGATCCGCTTCAGCCAGCATGCGGCGTCACACTGTGCCCAGCCATAATTCTTACGGCAGCCCGTAGGCAAGCCTGGGTTTTTCCGCTAATTTTGTGATGCGCGGTGAATCGTAAATCAATGTCATAGGAAATGAAGACTTCCGCTGTGAGGAATGAATGATGCAACCAGTTTGTCTTATTATCGGCGCCGGCGCCGGGATTGGCGGCCATGTGGCCAAGCGTTTTGCTCGAGGCGGATACTACGCGGCGCTGTGCCGCCGGACCGGACAAGAAGGCCTTGATCAGTTGACTGCAGAAATTAAGGCTGAGGGAGGGTTGGCCAGCGGTTATCTGCTGAATGCGGTTGAACCCGAGACGCTTGAGGACCAGGTCCGGCTCGTTGAGCATGAGTTGGGTCCGATCGAAGTGCTTATCTACAACCTCGGCGCTCAGATTGGTGATCGGCGTCTCGAGGAGACGCCCGAAAAGGTCTTCGAGTTGGGATGGCGGATGGGGGTCCTGGGTCTTTTCCGGGTTGCGCAGGTGCTCTGTCCCTTGATGCAGCAGCGAGGAAAAGGAACGCTGCTGGTCACGTCTTCAACTGCCGCTGTACGGGGTAATGCCGGTCAGCATTCTCACGCCGCAGCCATGGGCGGTCGAAGAATGCTTTGTCAGTCCCTGAATGCGCAGTATAGTCCTGAGAATATCCATGTCTCCCACATCATAATTGATGGTCCTGTTGATGCGCCTGATACGCTCGGCAAGATGATGGGGGCTGAGGCCTTTCAAAAGATGCGCGAGACGCAAGGTGCTAAGGACGGTCTGCTAAAACCTGAGGAAGTGGCAGAAACTTACTGGCACTTGTCTCAACAACACCGCTCTGCGTGGACTCATGAATTGGATCTTCGACCTTTTTCTTGCATGCCTTGGTGGAATCATTAGTTGGAAGTGGTGCGCTCGAAGAATCGACCGGAAAACCTGAGTCCTAATGAGCCCTCCGAAAATCCTGCGGCTCAGGGTAAGCTGTCATCACCGCAGTGAGAGGCGATTGGCCATCGAGACGTATTTCATAAGCCTGCTTGAGGCGAACCAGAGCGGCGCTGTCCTGCTTGTGCCCTTGCTGGCCTTTGCGGAAGCCTGTCTTGGTATTGGTCTGTTTATCTCTGGCGCGTTTCTGGTAATTGTGTCTTCAATCCTGTTTTTTACTGAGCTAGCATCACTTCCTTTTATCTGTGCCCTGGCCACGCTGGGGGCTACTGCTGGAGATCATTTCGGGTTTTATGTGGGTTATTTTCTGGGTCCCCATTTGACTCGATCTAGGTTCGCAGCGCGGCACCATGCAGCGATAGCCAGGGCCAACGAAATGATTACCAAATATGGCCCACTGACTATCTTCATTGGTCGATTTGTGCCTGCCATTCGCAGCGTGCTGCCTGCGATGATCGGAGTCAGCGGTTTCAGTCGGCAAGTCTATTCTCTGCTTGATGTGTTGGCCTGCTGTCTGTGGGCTGTGGCACTTGGTGCGATCGTATATTTTATCGGGGATGCCTTCCAGGTCTGAGGCTCGGGCCGCTTTGTTCTTTTGCCTGTTCATCACAGGCAAACTGAAAGCACGTTTGACCGGCCGACTATACATGTCCCAATAGACTTTCGTCAGGCGGAACGCTACGCTAAGCGGCTGAGTTTCTCAGGCTTTTGTTGAGCATGATGGGGATGATCGTGAGGGAGAGAAACAAGCAGCGAGCCGAATCGGCAGTGTGCGTTCTGGTAGGGCTATTGTCTTTCGCGAATGGTCAGTCCATGAGTCTGACTCACTGCTTTGGTGATTGCCCGCGCAAGGTAGTCGCGGACTCTTCCGAAGAGGCCGCATTTGTTTTTCCGGAGCAGCTTGGGCATGACGCGACTGTCTGCGACTATGAGGCTATGCTGGCTGATGTGGAACGCATGGCGGGTCTTTCTCTGCTGTCTGACCGTTCAGTAACAAGTTCTGACTGGCTGCTGGCAGTGTTCGGGTGTTCCTGACTGTAACCGGAGAGACCGTCCGTAGCTGCAGTATTTTGCTGACATGGACTCCTACCCCGTGAGTCGATATTCTAAATGTTTTGTTCAGTAAACGAGCGGTTCCATATTTCTCAGCACGGGTTGTTTGCTGTACCTGTGCCAATCCAGAGGGTGTCCAGAAATGAAAAAGCAATCTACCCGGCCTGAGCTGCCTAAGTCCGAAACCCGAAGAGGTTTCATAAAACGTGCCGGCGCGGCGACGGCATTTATGATTGTGCCGAGAGCCGTACTCGGAGGGGAGAACTATATTGCACCCAGTGACCGCTTGAATATTGCGGCTGTCGGCGCGGCCGGAAAGGGCAGTTCGGACATTCAAAGTGTGGCCCATGAAAATATCTATGCGATTTGCGATATCGATGATCGCCGGCTCGCGGACACGTTGCAGCAGGATTTTGCAGCCCCGTTTCGGGATAAAACAAAAACCTATCGGGATTATCGTGAGATGCTCGACAGTGAGCCTGAAATTGACGCAGTTCTTATCAGCACGCCTGACCACATGCATGCACCCATTGCGATGCATGCTATCGGTATGGGAAAACACGTTTATGTTCAAAAGCCACTCTGTCATACCGTCAATGAGTGTCGCATGCTGGCAAGGGCCGCTAAGGCAAATAATGTCATTACCCAAATGGGCAATCAGGGGCATGCAGGCGAAGGGGCTCGACTGATCAACGAGTGGGTAGCCTCCGAAGCGCTGGGTGACATCAGGGAAGTACACTGCTGGACCAACCGGCCAGTCTGGCCTCAAGGGATCGGTCGTCCAGAGGGTGAAACACCTATCCCTGACTCTCTGGGTTGGGATCTCTGGCTGGGAGCCGCATCTCATCGACCTTACGTAGAGCGTGCTTATCATCCATTTAACTGGCGCGGCTGGCTGGACTTTGGTACAGGGGTCGTAGGGGATATGGGCGCTCATATTATTGATCATCCATACTGGGCATTGAATCTGGGTCTTCCCAGCAGAATCTCGGCCAGCTCTTCCCGTTTTGGTCGGGGTATGGAAACTTTCCCCATAGCCTCCAAAATTCACTTCGAATTTCCAGCCAATGAGACTCGTCCCTCGGTCAAGATGACCTGGTATGACGGCGGCCTGATGCCTGAGCGGCCGTCTGGGCTTGAAAACGGACGGCAGATGGGTGACAACGATGGAGGCGTGCTGATAGTGGGTGAGCGCAACACTTTGATGCACGGTGTATATGGCCGTGACCCGCAATTAAT
>MDTB01232053.1_pt1 | contig 13101 bp, 12 predicted proteins | sample 811161 | NCBI WGS metagenome assembly MDTB01 (sample SAMN05326650, study PRJNA326480) | marine metagenome | isolation source: seawater | place: Mediterranean Sea | collected 2009 | reverse complement strand
TTTAGAACAGAAAATAAAACACACTTAAGAGTTAATTATTTAAAACAACATGATATCGACCTTGCATTGCAGAAGAAAATTTTTGGTGAGATTGAGCCCGCTCTTGAGAACGTAGACTTAGTGATTTTTTCCGACTTTAGTTACGGTTGTCTTCCACAATCTCTTGTCCAACAAATTAGCCAAGCCTGCAAAAAAAGAGGAATTTCGATGGTTGCGGATAGTCAATCGTCATCCCAAATAGGTGATATTTCGAGATTTAAAGAAATGTTACTATTAAAGCCTACCGAACGCGAGGCGCGATTGGCTACACGTGACTTTGGATCCGGTTTAGTTGTTCTTGCTGAAAAGTTAAAGAAAATTGCGAAACCTAGAAATATCTTATTAACTTTGGGCTCCGAGGGTTTACTGATTTGCCATGGGACCGACCCATCAGGGGATAATACAACCGATCGAATTCCTGCCCTCAACAATTACCCTAAGGACCCTGCCGGTGCAGGAGACTCCCTGTTAGTTTCTGCTGCAATGTCATTAGCAGTCGGTGCGGATATTTGGTCGGCAGCATATATTGCATCTCTAGTGTCTGCTACTCAAGTAAGTAGAATAGGTAATGTGCCTATTACAGCGGATGAACTTTTAAAAATAATCTCTGTTTAGATGGCTGATTCCTTAAAAGCTCTTTTAGTAGCTGCAGGAGTTGGCTCTCGACTTCGTCCTCTTACAAATTCTTTGCCCAAGTGTTTGATGCCAATAAATGGTATGCCGTTGTTAGGGTACTGGCTTCAGCTGTTAACGGGTTGCGGGGTGAAAGAAATCGCAATTAATCTGCACCATCTACCTGAATTAGTAGCGAGGTATATCTCTCTAAGTCCTTATAAGGACTTGGTTCGGACTTCTATGGAGCAAACATTGCTTGGAACGGGGGGAACCTTATTAAGACACAAACATTTATTTTCTGAAGGCAGTGTATTATTTGCCCATGCCGATAATCTGACCTTGTTTTCCTTAAGAGACTTTCATGAAAGACACATTAATCGGCCCAAGGAGTGCGCAGTAACTATGATGACATTCAATACTCAGACACCAAAAGAATGTGGAATTGTTAAATGCGACTCTCGTGGGATAGTGAAGGAATTTCATGAGAAATCTTCCCAAAAGCATGGTACGCTGGCTAATGCCGCTGTCTACATTCTTGAAAAAGAGGTAGTGGATTTTATTGAAGGTGTAGAAAAAAGAGAAATCGACTTTAGCATTGATGTAATTCCAAATTTCGTTGACCGGATCCAGACATTTCATAACAACCAATATCATCGTGATATTGGTCGCTTACCAAGTTACTTGAATGCCCAATTTGAATTTGGGTATTTTAAATCTAAATTTTGCTATGAGTTTAAAGAAGATCATGCCTGGCATGAAATGATTGAGGAAACAGAAGGTTTGCTCTCGAATAAAATAAAAGAAAGCATAGAAGAAATTTTCTGAATGAAAAGATCACTAATATTTTTGATTGTTAATCAAAAATTCACAATGTTTCCAATTATTTGGAATAAAAAATAGAATTGAATTAATCGTTAAATAAAATGGCAGAGAATGGGAGACAAATGGAACCAAATGAATGGGCTTCGATAGACGATTTTATACTACACCTTGAGAAGTGTCGAAAATTTCACAGTAGAAATAACACTATTTATATAGAAATGGAGGCCAAACTTAAAAAGTTTATTGGTTCCTCCACACTCGTTTCTGGTGGCTCCGGGAAAATTAAGATGGGTGACTTTGGTGAAATAGTGCTTCCATTCTTTTCTATGGGTAATATTAACTCAACTCATCTGTTTGGTTTGGACGAGTTGATTTTGTTTGCGCTATATAGATCGCATAAAAACTCCTATAAAAAAGTTGCTGATGTTGGCGCAAATATTGGTTTGCATTCAATCATTATGTCTCGAAATGGTTGGTCGGTAGATTCTTTTGAACCAGACCCCGAGCATCTAGAACGGTTAAAAGAGAATTTAAAACTGAACGCGGTTGAAAATATAAAAATTATCGACAAGGCCGTTTCAAATTTTAGTGGTGAACAAGAGTTTATTCGTATTCTAGGCAATACTACCGGCAGCCATTTGGCAGGTGCCAAGGAATCGCCCTATGGCGAACTTAAAAAATATGATGTTTCGGTTGTAAACTTTGTCGAGAGGATGTCCGAATATGATTTTTGTAAACTAGACGTTGAAGGAGAAGAGGCAAATATTTTTTGTTCAACCGTGAATGAGAATTGGCAGAACACCGACGCTGTTGCTGAAGTGGGTTCTGAATTAAACGCTCAACGAATTTTTCAGCACGCAAAGACTCAAAATATAAAAATATTTTCGCAAAAAAGTAACTGGGGCCCAGTGGAGGCACTTGAAGATATGCCCACTAGTCATCGTGAGGGTAGTATCTTTATTACAGTGAACAAATCACAAGTTTTCGGGTCTTGAAATAACTGCTTTTATTTAAATGATTATTTGGTTCTTAGTGTTTGTTCCAATCGTTACCGAAACGTCGGAGCTTATACATATTGGGATCCTTTTTTAATGCCTCGTTTAGTTCGGTGGTTCCCCAATCATCATGGGCCGTACTAAAATTTCTGCCACCAACAATATTCCGTGGTTGATTAACTAACCAATCGCAGGAGGCAAGGACCTGTTCCATTGGCACCGCGGTGTCCCCTAAGATCATCTCTTGAGTCGAATCAAAGATTTCGCCAGCATTCTCAGATCCCGCTTGTAAAGTGGCCTTATGTATTTTGGTGTTTACCCAGCCCGGACCTATTATAGAAAAACGAGTATCCGGAATTTCTGCATCTAAAATTTCACACATTTTTATTAGCGCTATCTTTGAAATAGTATATGCCGAGTAATTTGTAGTAGCGTTATTAGTTCCGCCGCCAGCAAATAAAAGTACCCCAGGGCCGATGGAGTTTTGAGTATTCCGACTTGGCAGTAATGTATGTATTATCCGCATTTGTGAAGAGAAATTTAAAACGACAGAGTTCTCCCAAGTGTCGAATTCAGATTTGTTAAATGGGCTTACCGGCTTTAAATCTCCTGTGGCGTTTACCAAAATATCCCATTTAGGGATATGTTTCTTGAGACTCTCACAGGCAGTTTTAATGGACAGCGGGTTTGATACGTCACATCGTACCATCTCTATATTATTTGCTTTTAGATTTCGGATTTTAGAAGAAAGATTTCTATAGGTTCCAGCTATTTTCCAACCTTTTCTTTTCCAAAATTCACAAAGCGCTGTACCGATATCACTTGAGGCACCTACTATAATCGCCGTAGGCTGGTTTTTCATTCTTTTTTCCTTAAAATGTTTTGTAAACTATACTATGTATAAAGAATCCCCTTCAAAAGACCATATTGAAGTATAGTTGAGATAAAAAATTTTAAAAATCGACCTGAGTTTTAGTAAGTTATATTGTATCGATCGTCGATAATCAGAATTTTGATATTAAACATCAGAAGGTGTCGTTAAAACGGTCGTTTTTTATTTTCCTATGTCCCAATTACGAAAGTCGTCAGTTTGTATTTAGTCTTCTTAGAATCTTATTACGCTAGTTTGTTAGGGGTTTTGTCACCAACAATGACTATTTTCGTGCATACGGTATTAATACGACTGGGTATGACTAAAAAATATTTTTTAAAAACTCTGCTCCCATTATCTGTTTTGATATTGATAATAATGGGTTCCGGGCTTTTTTATGTTGGGATTGCACCCTCCTATGAAACTATATTTTTGTCCTTGATACTATCTCTGAGTCTTACAGCTGCTTACTTGTTTCTTTTTATCGGAATTGTTCATGATAGCCCAACATTATCGATAATAAATGCTATTTCAAATAGCGGGGAAAAAGGTTTCCCAAAAAAAGGAATGTCGTTATTCGTAGCGGCTAATCCTTTCGTCACAAGTCGTTTGCTTGCTTTGGAAAATTCAGAAATTTTGATCGAAAAGTCAGGAAAATTTTCTTATAATGCTAAATTTAATCTAATTTTGCAGATCAGTGACTATTATTTTCGCTTATGCAAAATTGACCCGAGTAAAGGCTAAGAAATGATCTCAATCATTATAGCTGCGTTTGGCATTTTAGTGGTTTTTGTAATTCAGGTCTTAATGCTCAGGACTAAAAATAGCGATGTAAAAGCATATTTCGTCTCGCATATTATAGGCCTAGCCGCGGTAATACTAGCAGGTGCTAGTTATGTAGAATTTGTTTACATATCCAATTTCCCTTTTTTCTTCGTGAACATAATGTTGTTTTTGGCCTGGTCCTTTATTCTTTTGAATATAATTCAATCTTTCGTATCTTCATTAAGAATAAACATTTTGAGGTTGATGAAGGAAAATGGAGGAACAATTTCTAAAGAGAGCCTAAATGAAAGTTATAACGATAGAAAATTAATTGAAACTAGACTTGTTAGGCTTAAGAAAGCTGGCGCGATTTTTGAAGTTAATGATGTTTTATATGTTTCCTCATTCAAACTAAAAGTATTAGCAAAAATTTTTAGTTTTCTGAAAAAAATAATGTTCAACAAAACGTCAGAGTTTCAAATATGAACATCTTTCTTCTTTCAACACATTAAATAATTGAAAATCAAATGATCCTTCGTCTTAGCAGAAGTCTCGTCGGAATTTTCTTGCTATGGATTTTATATTATTTTGGCCTTATAGATTTAAATGTATTACGCCAGTCTTTTGATAGTCCCTTTTATATAATCCTTGCCACTTTCTTGTTACTTCTCACTATTCCTTTGGCAGGCTATCGGTGGCATCTCCTGTTAAGGAGTCTTGAGTTTACTAGCAGTATGCTTTGGGCTATTAAAACAACTTGGGTTGGTTGCTTTTGTAACCTTTTTTTTCCCGGTTCTTGTGGCGGCGATATAGCGAGAGGGGCCCTCGCCTATCGTTTAACAGGCGCCCACCTGAGTAAACTTTCTTTCAGTATTTTGGTTGATAGGCTTACGGGGCTCTTGTCTCTCGTGATTCTAGCTATTTGCTTAATACCTTGGCTTCCAGTTCAACTGCATTGGTGGGGATATACTATTTTGGCAGTTGTTTTAGGTGTAACAGTATCGGCCTGCGCCCTGGGTGCATTATTTGGAAAGAAATTAGCTGATTATTTGGAGTTTAAATTTGGAAGGGTTGGTGAAAGGGTTTCGCATGTAATTAAAGAAGTTATTTTAGCGACGGACGCTTATGTTTCGCATTGGCCGATTGTAGTTTATTCGGTCATTTTATCTATTGTTCAATTTATTATGATCTTAATTTCTTTATTTTTTGTTGCGATTGCGATGGGTTTCAATGATTTAACCGCTTTAAATTGTTTCATCGCCGGATTGTGGTCGCTTTTTGTGAATGCAATACCAATTTCACCGGGAGGCTTAGGGGTTGGGGAGGCAGCATTTAACCACCTTGTGATTCTTCTTCAGGAAAATTCTTCCTCACTTGGATATGCCACTATATTTCTTGGTTATCGTGTACTCGCTGCAGTTAGTAGTAGTATCGGAGTATTTCTTTATGTGCCGGTTAGGGATGAAATTAAAAACAATTTATAAAAAGTTTTGTTATCTTTAATTAAATTAAAGTGTTCACAACTACTGTTACAACATAAGATGCTTAGTGTTAATAATGTGATAGTGTCCGATTACCCTTTCAAAGTTAAAAACGAGGTAAGTTGTGAAGTTGTCTGATTTTGTTGCATTTTTCCTGGCAAATAAAGGAGTTAAGCACGTTTTTGCTGTTTCAGGCGGCGCCTCACTGCATTTAATTCACTCCATAGCTGAGACAGAGAATATTGATTTTGTTTGCCCACAGCACGAACAAGCGGCGGCTATGGCTGCCGATTCTTATTCTAGAGTAACAGGCAGGTTTGGGGCAGCTGTAGCGACTAGCGGTCCGGGTGCGACCAACCTCATCACGGGGATATGCGGAGCTTATTATGATTCCGTCCCAGTCATGTATATCACTGGTCAAGTAGCAACGCGCAGAATGAAGGGGGACACCGGCGTCCGTCAAATTGGATTTCAAGAAACAGAAATAGTGGATATGTGTAAGAGCATTACCAATTATGCGGTTAGGATCAATAATCCAAATGATATAAAATATGAGTTAGAAAAATCCTATTATTTGTCTAAAGCAGGCCGTCCTGGCCCGGTTCTTATAGATATCCCTGATGATTTGCAGCGGGAAGAAATAATTCCAGAAAATTTGCGATCCTACGTTGAAGAAAAGAGAAAAACGAAGTTAAAGATATCTAATAAAAAATTAGCGGACTGTCATAGTTTGATTAGAGACGCGGAGAGGCCCATTATTATTTTGGGTTGGGGAATACACTTGGCGCAAGGATATAAAGAACTAGAAAAATTTTTATTAAAATTTCCTATTCCGGTAGTTTCTACCTGGGCATTAGCACACGCTATTCCGTCTAATCATCCCATGTGGGTAGGGACCTTTGGAACCCACGGAACAAGGTATGCAAATTTTGCTGTGCAAAATTCAGACCTAATTATTTCTATTGGTTCAAGGTTAGATACAAAAGCAACAGGAAGTCCAACCAAAACTTTTGCCAGAGAGGCAAAAAAAATTATGGTTGATATTGACCCCCATGAACTAAATAAATTTAAAAGATACGATTTAAATTTCGATCATTTGATTCATTCTGATGTAAAGGAATTTTTAGGATCTATGGTAGAAAAAACAGGTGATTTAAATTTATCGAGAATACCTGATTGGCTGAAGACTATTGATTTGTGGAAGAAAAGGTATCCTATATGTCCCGAGAGTTACTATAAAGAAGTCGCTGTCAATCCCTACGTCTTTGTGAAGGCGCTGGCAAAAGAGAGCAAAGAGAAAGATGTAATTTGCTTAGATACTGGGTGCGCTGTCGCTTGGATGTTGCAAGCTTTTGAGTTTAAGAAAGATCAAAGATTATATCATGATTTTAATAACACTGCGATGGGTTGGGCTCTACCAGCTTGTATAGGGGCATCTTTTGCTTTGGATAAAAAGACAATCACCTGTGTCGTTGGAGATGGATCTCTCCTTATGAATTTACAAGAGTTAGCAACAATAGCTAAGCACAATTTACCAATTAGAATATATTTGCTTAACAACAATGGGTATAGCATGGTCCAACAAACGCAAGACCAGTGGTTGGATTCAAAGTATTATGGGACATCCGAAAAGGGAGGGTTGGTAGCGCCAGATTTTAAGAAAATAGCGGAAGCCCACGGTATTAAATGTTTAAGTGTAACTAGAAACGATCAAATATCGAAAACAATTAAGATTATGAATGCGTATGATGGGCCAATTTTTTGTAATATAATTTTAAAACCGGAACACCGCGTAATTCCCCAGGTAAAATATGGAGCACCAAACGAAGACATGGAGCCACTCCTATCTAGGAAAGAATTCTTGGGAAATATGGTTGTAAAGCCTTTAGAATAGGAACGATTCTCAGTATTTTAATAATCAATTAAATCCATACATATCAAATTTTATCTAGAGAGTTTTATTTTTTGCGCTTAGAAATTTAATTTAATGGTATCATTCATTATCCCTGTCTTTAACGAAATTGAAAACATTGAAGACACTTTTATTTCCCTAATAAAAGTAATAAGAAAGTCGGATATAAAGAATTACGAAATTATCGCTGTAGATGACGGAAGTCGAGACGGAAGCACTGAAGTTTTAAAGTCTTACGAAAAAAAATTCCCAAACATAACTTGTATATATCACAGCAGTAATAAAGGTTATGGCGAAGCAGTAAGATCCGGTATTTCAGTTTCAAAACAACCAAAGTTTACAGTGATCCCTGGGGACAATGACCTAAGCGAAAATCTTTTATTATTAATGCTTTCCCATTTAGATGATGCTGATTTAATTCTTACTGTCCCACTAAATAAAGAGAACCGTACAATAATCCGCAATATTATATCGATGGTATATCAAATGATTTATCTACTGTCGTTCAAGATAAATGTTGCTTGGATTAGTGGTTTTGGTATTTGGCCCACGGAACTTGTAAAGAAGCTGGGCTGCAATTCGAGTGGGTTTAATCTAATTTCCGAAATCAATGTGAAACTATTGTGTAGTGGATGCAGTTATGTACAGATTCCTGGGTACGTTCAGGCTGGTCCTAAAGTGCGATCGACTGTGACAATTAAAAACCTTATAGAAGTTATATTTTCTTTTTCTAGACTTTTTTTTCAAGTTAAGATTAAAGGCAATAAAGACTTTAATCGGCGGCCAAAACAGAAACAGATTTCTTTTGGTCGGTGATTAAATAGGTGGTTTCCGAATAATCTCTCAACTGAACGTTTTTAAAGTGAAAAAAAATTATTTGATGCGGTTACTCAATTTAAGACCCATAAATATTTCTATGTTTTTGGTGAATTAATAATGATTAATAAATCGTGGGCCTTGGTTTAAAATTAATCTAAAAAAATACCGAAAGAAATAACAGTTTCGAGCATAGTTTTTAACATATTGTTAGGGGCTTGAGAGATGTAAATCGACGTTTTTGATTAAGTGCTTTGGGAGAAAAAGATTTGCGCGCTGTTGGTTTTTATGAATTCGGAGATCCGGATGTCCTTCAGGTTATAAATTTACCACCGGTTTACGCTGGCCCTGGTCAGGTTCGCATTCAGAACCATGCGGCAACCGTTAATCCCACCGATCTCTTGGCACGGAATGGTACCCGTTCGGAGCAGATGGCAGTAGATCCGCCACCATATATTCCCGGGATGGAGGTCGCTGGTATTATCGATGAGGTAGGCGAGGGCGTAGAAACTGGGGTTAAGGTTGGCGACAAGGTTATTGGGATTGTTGTGACCAAAGGAGATCATGGGGGGTACCGCGAAGAGATTGTACTCGACGCCCGATCGGTGGTTCCTTTACCCGCTGCTAAGTCTTTTGTTGATGCCTGCACATTACCAATGAACGGGTTAACAGCGCTGCAGGTGCTCGACCGTCTAGCCCTTTCTGCGGGCCAATCTATCGGGGTAACTGGAGCGGCAGGTGCCTTTGGTGGATATGTTGTGGAATTAGCAAAGGCTGCTGGACTAACGGTAATAGCTGATGCTTCCGCGGCCGATGAAAAACTTGTCTATTCCTTTGGCGCAGATATTGTGGTTCCGCGTGGTGATGATTTTGCTGACCAAGTTCGAAAACACTTCCCCGACGGAATTGATGGTCTTGCCGATGGGGCTGTCCTTCGGGAAAAGGCTAGCCCCGCGGTAAAAGACGGCGGTGCGTTTAATTCTTTGCGTGGTTGGATGGGTAACGGAGAACGAGGTATTCGATTTAAAACGACATCTGTCCGTGCTTATGCTTTTGAGTTTGAAAAGCTAAATATGTTGCGGCAGCTAACGGAAGAGGGTGTATTATCGCTGCGCGTCGCCGCTAACTTCAAGCCTGCAAATGCACCCGAGGCACACCGCCTTCTTGAGAGGGGCGGTATAAGAGGACGCTTAGTTATTGAATTTTGACGTTTTTAATTAGTTAATTTTTTAACATTGCTAAAATTATCACTAAAAACTGCGCCAATAATGATTGACTATTTGTTCCTTTTTAAAAGACAAAGAATGGAATTTTGTTGCGAGTTATTTCCCTAAAATCCTGACAAATAATTTCCACTCTTTTTTTATAGCAATGACTATTGCGAGACGAAAAAAACTACCAAAATCGGATTAATTGGTAACCGTAGAACACCGAATTGATTTATGTCATTGGTTTTGGTTTTTGATGTGCGTCGAAAATAGATCTTTCATAGATTCTTCGTTTGCGCGGTAAATTCCAAACTCAGTGATTAATCCTGTAATTAAACGGCTTGGGGTAACGTCAAAGGCAGGGTTTCGCGCAGTGCTTGATGGTGGGGATACTCTTACTTTTTCTATTTTACCATTTGAATTAATACCCTGTACAAAGTGCACTTCATCCTGTTCTCTTTCCTCAATTACAATCTCATTAGATTCATTTGATATGGTCCAATCAATCGTTGTTGAAGGCAGCGCGACGTAAAATGGTATGTTATTATCTGCGGCGGCAAGGGCTTTTAAATAAGTACCGACTTTATTGCAAACATCCCCTATCGCTGTAGTCCGATCGGTGCCAACAATTACAATATCTACTTCATTATTTTGCATAAGGTGGCCCCCTGCATTATCTGTAATCAAATCATACGAAACCTGGTTATTACCTAATTCCCAACAGGTTAATTGAGCCCCTTGATTTCTTGGCCTTGTTTCATCAACGAAAACATGCACCGGAATTTGTTGTTTTTGAGCCCAATAAATTGGCGCTGTGGCTGTTCCATAATCCACCGTGGCAAGCCAGCCTGCATTGCAGTGAGTAAGAATATTTATGGTCCTCTTCGTCTGGTTATAGATATCTTTAATTAACTTCGAACCAAAAATGCCAATTTTAGTACTGATCGCCAATTCCTTTTCTCTTAACTTGTTTGCGAGAAATAGCCCTTGATCAAAGCGGTCTAAACGGGGGAGGTTTTTTAATTCTTTAAACATCAAATCAAGAGCGTACTTGAGGTTGATGGCTGTTGGCCTGGCACTCAAGAGATGATTGTATCCTTCAAGTAAATCCTTATTGGAATTATGTTCCTTCATATGACATGCAATGCCATACGCAGCTGTAACACCAATAAGAGGAGCCCCTCTAATCCACATATCCTTTATGGCGATGAAAAAGTCGTTGAGTGATTTTAATTCTTCAATTTTAAATTTATGGGGGAGCCAACGTTGATCAATTATCATGATTCTAGAGTTTTCGATCCAAATCGACGTATAATTTTCTTGACTAATTAACATCTTCTAGCCTCTGATTTAAAAGTCTTTTGGAGAATAATATAATGGATTGCGCAAACTTTTGAATATTTCCTCTGCAGGTATAGAAAGCTTAATACACGAAGAAAATCTGACAGGGTCATTTACCATAATCGCATTTTACCGATCCATAACCGTCGGTCATTGAAAATTAATTTTTTAAAAGTTAAATTTGGAAAGTAGTCTCTGGAAAGGCTAGAAAAGATATATTGATGATTGAAGTGAAATTATTTTCAAGAACATCAGTAAATATGAGGCAATAAATAACTCGAAATAAAAACGAGAAATCCCAGAAGAATTGCGTGTGGAATCTTTCTTAAAATCGGAAATATGTAACTTGCCGGTTTTCTTTGATAAAAAATATACCCCAACGTTAATTGCCCCATTAAACCAAGGGTCAAGAAAGTGGTATATAAAACTAAAAATTGGTCAATATTAGAAAACCAAGTATGGTCTTTTACTAACCATTGATAAAATAGGTAACCCCATAAAAATGCATTCGCTGCCCGCGCTATATAAGCTGCAACTTCTTTTATATTTTCAGACGTCATTAAAGATTCAACCTAAGGGGAATTTTTTCGTTTAGCATATGTCAATACACCCTAAAATTTTTAATCCCCTTTTATTCCCATGAGTAATAATTTTATAGTTAACACAAGGGTAACATGAGACTTTATATAATCAATAAGGCACCCTATAAAGAGGAAAGTGTAATCTATAAATGGTATCTTTAGGTAGGTAGGTAGGTAGGTAGGATGGTTTACCTAGTCGTTGGCAACCATACCTCTTTGTTAGGGGTGTGGGAACAGATAGAGTTAATACTCCGAGCTTATAAAGCGATGGATATTCCAATACGTTTCTCGTCACGCATCAAACCAGGTCGAACAAACATAATAATTGAAGACTTTAATTCCTCCTTTGTTGAGGAGATGTCAGCAATGAAAGAAAATGATCCAACTACCCGCTATTTATTGTGTCTAACTGAATATTTAACCCAAAATACTGAAAGTAAAATCCAACTCAATTGTTTTGACAGAAAATCCGAGTGGGTCCGAAAATTATTCCGTTGGGAGTATGGCTTTTGTGGAGATCAATATAACCGTTCTTTTAAACCATCAAATTTGGATCGGGCGTCAATTATCCGGTCGGCGCTTTCACCTTTATTAAGTGATCTAGCTACTTTCGGAGGATCTAACTACGGGCAAGAAGCGATGTTGGCTAGAAGGGAAGTATGTTTGCATCGTGTCAAGGATCTAATATCACTTTGTTTTTCGACAACTAATGCTGTTTTAAATTCTTATAGCGAATTCTTTGATTGTGAATTGGTTAATCTTCCGACCTTGATAGACCGAAACCGCGCAATTAAGAACAGGCATAAGTCAAAAAAATATCCAAGCATAATTTTTAGCGGCCGGTTAACTAAATATAGGAAAACGGTATTAGAAAAAATCAGCCGAGTTAATTTAAACGCTTATCCCTTAGAGGGGGGCATAGCATGGAGTGAAGATTCTTTATTGCATGATACGAAGTTTAAATTGTCGAGATTGCGGAAAGAAGAGGGCGTATTAGGAACAGAAGCTAGTAGGGATTTATCAGCAGACCTTGAAATGACCCGACTACCCGCGATTAGCTTTGTCTCTGATAGTTTGTATCGGTATTCGCAGGATAGTGACCATACAGCAGCTTATGAGATTTATATTCCTCAAAAAGAACATTGGCCTTATTCTAGTCCCAATCGCACATTGTTAAGTATTGAAAGCGGATTTATCCCGCTTGACTTTGGAATATTCGCAGATCACGACCTGAATCAGGTTGCTCTTTCCGTCGAGGATAGAGATGAAATCCCAACATTACTAACTCAGGATATTGAAGAAAACTTCGCAGCGTTGGATAAAAGAATAACCGAGTATGCTGCAAATCAAAAAAAAGGTCTGCAAAAAATTAAGGGGTCTTTCGCTATTTGAGGCTAAAAATAAAATTAAAAAATTGGAACACGAGTTTATTTCTTATTCGCAGAGAAACATTGATATGAAGTCGAACGTGGACACTATAGATAAGGCTATTGATACTTACCTTGAGTCACAAAATATAAGGTATGAACCCTTTCATTTTTGTCTTAATGAAAAGCTCGAACATGCAAGAAACATTAAAGAGATTATTAATTCTCACATTTCATATCGATCAAGAAATTTGGATAGAGAAGCTTTAAATAATTTAAAAAAACTTC
>MDTB01081875.1_pt1 | contig 13101 bp, 11 predicted proteins | sample 811161 | NCBI WGS metagenome assembly MDTB01 (sample SAMN05326650, study PRJNA326480) | marine metagenome | isolation source: seawater | place: Mediterranean Sea | collected 2009 | reverse complement strand
CTTATCACCAGGCACTTTGATTTTACCAATGCTATCGAATTCTATTCTATATTTCATTTGTGATTCTTTGCTATAATACACTCAAAATTATAAAATTTATATGGAGAAAATATGACAAACTTTGAAAGTGTAAAAAAATTTATGAAAACTTTTGGCCAAGAAGTTAAAGAAAAAGCTGAATTTCCAAACGATAAAATCACATCTTTGAGACTTGATCTTATCAAAGAGGAACTTGGTGAACTTAAAGATGCTATTGATAAAAAAGATATTAAGGAAGTTGCAGATGCTTTAACTGATATATTGTATGTAACTTATGGAGCTGGACATGCATTTGGTATTAATTTAGACAAATGTTTCGAAGAAGTTCAAAATTCTAATATGAGTAAATTGAGTCAAGATGGAAAACCTATTTATAATGAAAAAGGAAAAGTTATGAAAGGTCCTAACTATTTCAAACCTGACTTAAAAAAATTTGTAGCTTAATGAAAAAAAATTATCATTGGATGCTTTTAGGTATTGCGGTTGGTATAATTATTTACATGGTTGATAAATATATTATTTAGTCAGATCAATTTTAATTCTGGTTTATCAAGTATTTATTTGATAGATTGAGTTAATCACCACTTATAAAAATGCATTTTTTTCAATCAATTTCAAAAAAAACTACAATTGTTTATTTAATTTTCTTTTTATTTTCATGTTTTTGGTCTTTAAAAATATTTTATGAGTTTGGAACTGATTATGGTCAATACTTAGCTGGTTCATTTTTTATAGATAAAGAATATAAGTTTTATATAGATCATTTTGATAATAAGGGACCAGCTTATTATCTTTTTCTCAAAATAATTTATTTAATTTTTAATTTAGAATATACAAATATTCATTACGGGCTAATTACGTCTTTAATAATTTATTTTTTTCCAGCTATATTTTTTATAAACAAATATTTTAAATCAGATCAAAATTTCATTAAATTATTTTTTTATTGCATTTTAATTACAACTGTATTTGGACAAAATACTAACGCTTCAATCTTTTTCTTTTTTAATGGTTTGATATTCTTAAGTTTTATAAATCTATATTTGTTTTTGAAAAATAATTCTTTTTTACATTTTATTTTAGGAATAATATTTTTCTATTTAGCGTTAAATACGATCATATTAGCGATCTTTTTCTTTCCTGTTTTGATTTCTGTTTTATTTTTTTCTTTTAAAAAAAAACAAAATAAGAATAACAAAATAATTTTACTACTTTCTTTTTTCTTCATTCCTCTAGTAATTTTTCAATTATTTAAGATTTTCTTTGGTATTTCTTTTTATAATTTTTTTGAAAATAATATTATGTTTAATTTTTTTTATGCCGTTCAATTCCATAACCAATTTACTAGTTTTGTAATTAATATAAACAGAGAATTTCATTTCATTTATTTGTTATCAACTACCTTAATTTTTCTCTTATTTGGAATTATCTATAAATATTTTAGAAAAGATTTTTTTAAAAAATTAAAAGTTTTCAATTTTAGCAATAATATATCAGAAAAAAATCAAATAGATGTATTTGCACTATTAATATTTCTAGGCGGTTTATTATGTGAAATTTTTCTTAATTCCGATAAATCTTATTATGTATTAATTTTTTCAAACTGTATAATATTTTCATCTTTAATTTTGATTGAAAAAAATTTTTTTTTGAAGATTTATAAGTTTTTATTTCCCATATTACTTTATTCTTTAATTTTAGTAGTTGGACCGATTTTTTCTAAATTACTATTTAATTATGAATGTGTGAAGAATTTATATTGTGATAATAACGCCAATTTTAAATTTTATGAAACTATTTCAGTAGATTTAGTCGATAAAAAAAAGGATAAAATTGTAATAATCGGAAAAAGCCAAGGATGGCCTTATATCTTTAATAACAAAAAGCCTGGAGGAAGTATAATTAATTCTTTTTTATATAAAAATGACCATTTCTATGAAAATGATGCATTTATTAAATTACATGAAAAAATTATATCTAAAAAATTTAAATATATAATCATAGATAACAAAATTTTAGACCAAAAGAATAAGAATAGTTATTTGTTAGAAATTCTAAATTTTAATCAAAAAATATTGAGATATAAATATCATTCAAAAATTATCTTTTAAAAAATATTAATGCTATTTCCGCAGAACTCTCCAAATATAAAGCTACACAATTATATTCTGCTATATAAATCATGTCTCTAACTCTCTCATTGGTAACTAATACTTTTTCATTTAAAATATTTTCATAATTTTTATCAAAACTTAAAAAATGTACTGATCTATCGCCTTCCTCAATGTAGTCTCCCAATGCAGCTAATAGAATTAAATTATTACCGTTTTTGAAAAAATTTTTAACACTTACTACTTCACTTACACCTAGAGCTGGAGTCCAATGTCTACTTGGTTCTACAAAACCATAATCTTTATGTGATTTATGTAAAGGAGCTTTTTTATATAATTCAGATTTTGCTTCACTTCCTTTATACCCAGTGTGTTCACCATAAGATGAAATTGGCCATCCGTAATTTAGATCAACTTTACTAGAAAGATTAACAACATTTAACTCATCTCCTCCAGAAGGGCCATGCTCAGATTCTATTAAGAAATTTCCATCTTTAGCCAAACCCTGAGGGTTTCTATGACCATAAGAAATGACTCTATGTTTGTTATTATTTTTATTTATAGCTAATATTTTACCGAATACACTTTCTTTATCTTGAGCAAGGTCTTCTTCACCCCATGTCCCTACAGTGAATAAAATTTCATCAGAGTTAAAATTAATAATCCTACCTCCCTGAGCCCATTTGCCGTTAACTCCGAAGTCATTTTTACCAGATACACAATTTTCGGGACTAAAAAATTCTTTAAAACTTACTTTTTCTAGACTTAAATCTCCCTTAAGGATTGAAGTATTATAGCAGTCCTCACTAATTTTTTTTGAATAAGAAATAAAAATATTTTGGTCGATTATCTTTAAGTCTTTTACGCCAATATATGAGTTTTCAAAAAATTTATTGTCTGTGACTATACTCTTTAAATTTGTGGGAATTATTTCCAATTTCAAATTATCACTAATTTTAAAGTTTTCAAAATTAGAATAACTTAAAATACCATCACCAGAAATTAAAAAGATTTTATTATCACTAAAATCAAAATACGAAGTTGAAAGAGGATTTTTATTAGGATTTTTTCCGACAATGAGATCGCTAGTTCCAAATTTTAAATATCTCATCTCACCTATTTCATTAATATTGACTAATTCATCGTGAGTTTTTTTAAAATTAATTACTCCAACAGCAGATATTAGTTCAGAAATTTTTATGTTTCTTGCTCCAATCATTTCATTTTGTTTATTTATCTTTTTTTTTAGTGTTTTATTTTTATTCTCTAATAAAATATACTCATATTTGGAACTAAATATTTTAGTTTTAAAAAAATTCTTAAAATTTTGAGGTAACAAATTTTTCGTAACTTCTTTATAGAAAGTTGGTTTTCCCATATTTCTTTCAATTTCAAAATATATTCCAACTAAAAAAATGAGTAAAACAGTTATAGTTATTTTTGATTTTTTATTAAATTTCATAATTAAAATTGATAAAATGCAAACAATATAGACATTATTGTCTATATTACATAAATACTTTGAAGATGAAAAACAATAAAAATAACTGTGCCTTTTTGGACAGAGATGGAGTAATAAACTTTGATAGAGGCTACATTAATAGTTTCTCTAAAATAAAGCTTAGAAAAGGTGTTATCGACGGCCTGAGACTTCTTACCAAAGAAAAATATCTCATTTTCATAATTACTAACCAAGCAGGAATTGCAAAGGGATACATTAAATATAAAGAATTAATTAGACTTAATAGCGATTTACTTAATTTTTTTAACAAAAAGGGTATAAAGATTACAAAAATAAAATTCTGCCCTCATCACGAAAAAGGTATAATTAAAAAATATTCAAAAAAATGTAATTGTAGAAAACCAGGTAATTTAATGATTAGAGAAGTGTTTCAAAAATGGAAAGTTGATAAAAGTAAAAGTTTTATGATTGGCGATAGATCTAAAGATCGACTTGCAGCAAAAAAAAGTAATTTATATTTTCAATATGTAAAACCTAATTTTAAAGACCAAATACTTAATTTAATAAGCAGAAAGTAAATGAAAAAGATTTACGAAAAAATCAAATGTCCAATATGCAATGAAAAAAATTTCAATGTGTTAAAAAAGAATCAAAATCCCAATTTGAGTCTTAAAGAAATTAAAAAATACTATTTATCCTCAAGTGATAATGTAATGATAGACCAATTATCAAAATGTATAAAGTGTGACTTCGTTTATTTAAATCCTAGAGTAAACTCTAAAATTGTTTTACAATCTTATAAGAATAATCCCGATAAAGAATTTGTAAAACATAATAGATTTAGACTTAAGTCTTTTGAATTGAATTTTTTAAGAATTAAAAAAAGTTTAAAAATTAAAAAAATTAGTAATTACAAAATTCTAGATGTTGGCACTGGAGGAGGAACCTTTTTACAGGTAGCTGAAAATTTGGGGTTCAAAGCAATAGGCGTAGAGCCTAACAAATGGTTAGTTAAGTACATTAGAAACAAATCAAAATTAAATATACTTGCCGGAACACTAAACGATATAAAAAACAAAGGTTATAATTTGATTTGTTTTTGGGATGTGTTTGAGCACGTAACTGATGTAAATAAAACTTTAAAACATTGCAAAAAAATTCTTAACAAAGATGGTCAAATACTAATTAATATTCCTGATTATGACAGCTTAGCTAGAAAAGTTTTAGGTTTTAAATGGCCGTTTTTTTTAAATGTTCATTTGTACTATTTTAATAAAAAGACACTTTCAAAACTACTCAACAAGCATGGCTTTAAATTTGAAAAAAGTATAATGCATTATCAAGCTCTTCCAATAAAGTATATTCTAAGGAGAGCTGGTGTGTACTTTAGTTTTTTTAATATATTAAATAGCTTTATTCCAGAGTCATTAAATTTTGGAATTTGGTATAATGTAGGGCAAAGATTATTTCTATTTAAGAAATGAAAAAAATTAATTGGACCGCAATTATTCCTGCTGCAGGTAAAAGCACAAGATTTAAATCAAAGATGAGCAAAATATTTTTTGTTTATAAAAAAAAGAGTATTTTAGAAAATATTTTAGATAAAGTTCTATATTTTACAAGCAATGTAGTGATAGTAGTAAACGAAAATGACAAAAAGAAATGTAATTTAATTTTAAAGAAATACAAAAATAGAAATATAAAAATAGTTATTCAAAAAGAAATTAACGGCATGGCAACTGCTATTCAATTGGCCTTAAAAAAAACAAAAACAAAAAATTTTTTCTCACTTTGGGGAGATCAATTAGGGCTCAGCACAAAAACAATGAGAACTACTATTGATTTTTTTGAAAAAAATAAATTTTCTATAATCTTTCCGGCAGTATATAAAAAAAAACCTTATACAGTTGTTGATTTAAAAAATGGTAGTTTTTTGAAAAATATAAAACAGTCAAGAGAGAAAAAAATTTTCACAAAAAAAGGATATTCAGATTGCGGTTTTTTCTGTTGTAAAACAACAAGTGTTAAAAGTAGTTTAAATCAATTAATTCGTTCAAAGTCTATTATTACCAAAAAAACTAAAGAACACGATTTTTTACTTTTTTTAAATATTTTGGCCAAAAAAAATAAGATTAAAGTTTTAAAATCATCTAATATTAAAGATAGTATTGGAGTGAATTTTAAACAAGATTTAAATCTTTTGTGAAAAAAAAATTAACAATAGTCATACCAGCTTTTAATGAAGCTCAATATATACCAAATCTAATAAAAAAAATTTCTGAGGTCAATTTATCTAGGTACGATATTTCTAAAGAAATTGTTTTGGTTGATGATGGGTCAACAGATAATACAAAAAGAATAGTTAAAAAATTTAAAAAAATTAGATATATAAAACAGACTAATCAAGGTAAAGGTAGAGCTGTTCAAAAAGGAATAAAAAAAGCAAAAGGATCAATAGTTTTAGTTCAAGATGCAGACTTAGAATACGATCCAAGAGATTACTCAAAATTGATAAAACCTTTCTTAACTAAAAAAAAAATAGCGGTTTATGGATCAAGATATATGAATAAAAATATTTTTTCATATGAATTTAACAAAAAAAATAAACAAAGTTACTTTGCATTTATTTTTAATTATTTTCTCTCATTTTATTTCTATATTTTATTTGGGAAATACTATTCAGACTTATTAACTGGTTACAAAGTGTATGAAAAAAGTTTTTTTAACAAAATTAATATTAAAACAGCTGGATTCGAAACAGATCATGAAATAACGGTGAAATTAATTAAAAAAGGATATGATATAATAGAAGTACCAGTTAAATATAATTCGAGATCAAAAAAAGAAGGAAAAAAAATTAATATATTTGATGCATTTAAAGCCCTGGCACTAATTACTAGAATGAGATTTATATTTTGATAAATAAATATGAAATTTTTAATTATTAACCCGCAGCTTCTATTTAATTCTAAAGACAAATTTACTACTGGAATTATTTACTTGCCCATTGCTTTAGCAAGCATCTCATCTAATCTAAAAAAATATAGCGTTAGTCATACAATTATTGACCTATTTGGAAATGATCCAAAAAAAATAAGTAAATTAAATAATTTTTTTGTTTTAGGTGAGAATATCGAAAAGTATTCAGATGAAATTAAATCTAGTGATGGAATCTTTGTTTATGCCAATCAAGTAATAAATCATTTGTCTATTATAAATATTATTAAAAAAATAAGATTAATTAATAGTTCAATTAAAATTTTTACTTTTGAAAACACACAAGCTGTGACAGCTTACTCTTTAAAAGATATTTATAAAAAATTTATTTATACTGAAAATGATTTTGTTTTAATAGGAGAACCAGAGGAAAAAATAAATTTAATTTGTAAAAATTTAAATAACTACAACGAGTTGAAAAAAATCAATGGCTTGATTTGCAACTCTTTTCAAAATGAAAAAAGAGATTTGATTCAAGACTTAGACTCTCTTCCTATACCCGATTGGGAGCAAATACCTTTAAAAAACTATTGGAATTTAAAGTATGCTCATGGTCCATTTACTTCGAGGAAATATATCTCAATATTAACTTCAAGAGGTTGTCCATATCCTTGTAAATTCTGTGTTGTGCCAGAAACAAACAATCGAAGATGGAGACACAAATCAACTAAGAAAGTGGTAGATGAAATTGAATATTATTTAAAAAAATACGATGTTAAAGAATTTCATTTTGAAGATTTAAATCCAACTGTTAATGAGACAAGAACAATAGAATTATGTAATGAAATTATTAAAAGAAATTTGAACATTACCTGGAAAATAGTTGCAGGCACAAAAGTAGAAAGTATTAAAAAAACTTCAACAGTTGAATTAATGGCTAAAGCTGGATGTAAGTATATCTCAATTTCCCCTGAAAGTGGCTCAATGAAAATTATGAAAAAAATTGGTAAGCCGTTTGATATTAACCACGCTTATAAAATTGTTAAAAGTATGAACAAAAATAAAATTTTTTCACAAGCATGTTTTGTATTAGGCTATCCAGGTGAAGATAAAGATGATTTAAAACTCACAAAAGATATGATTTTGAATTTGACTAAAAATGGAATTGATGAAATAGCTATATTTATTATAACACCAATACCTGGATCAGAGATATTTGATGTAATAGGAGGTTATAATAATTTTTCCGAATTAAATTTCTCTCCTAATTGGAGACAAGATTACTCATACTTATTTAAAAAGAGGTTGGAGTTTTATTCACTATTTTTGCTTTTTAAATTTTTTTATTATCCATTTAAAATTTTTAAACAAATATTTAATTTTCTTACTTGTAGATTTCAAACAAAAATGGAAATGGTGCCGTATAAATATTTAAAACTTAGCTTGTTAACTATAAAATCATGAAAAAAATAAATTTTGTTATTTTTACCGGAGGCTCTGGAAACCTTGAATTAGCTAGAAATCTTTCCGCATTAAACAAAAGAACAAAAAATATTTCAGTAAATTTTATTATTAATGGTTATGATGATGGAAAATCAACAGGTTTTTTAAGAAAACTTGTTCCTGGCATGTTAGGCCCCTCAGATTTTAGAAAAAATTGCAGTAATTTATTAGAAGCAAACGATCAAAGAGAGGAAATTTTAAAAAAGATTATTGAATTTAGAATAAAAGATTTTGGTATGTATAAAAGACTTATTAAAAAATTAGAAAAAAAAGATAAATACTCATTTAATTTTATAGATCATCTTCCATGGAACAAGTATTTAAACTTTATAGATTTAATGAAGCTTTTTAACAGATATTTAAAAAAACAAAAATTTAATAAAAAAGAATTTTTAGATATTTCTTTGGGAAATATTATATTTACTGCCATTTTTTTTAAAAAAAAAAATAATTTTAACTTAACCATAAAATCCTTTTCTAAATTTTTTGAAATAGACCACAACTTATATAATGTTACTGACGGAAAGAATCTATTTTTATGTGCGTTAGCTAGTAATGGAAGTTTTTTGAAAGATGAAGTTTCAATTATTGAAAATAAAAAAAAAGAGAAAATAAACGAAATTTTTTTATTAAAAGAAAAATTAGTTAAAAAACAAATTGAACATTTAAATAAATTTAAAAATCTCAAACAAAAAATTCAATTTCTCAACAAGAGAAAGCATACTCCTAGTCTTAACGTAGATTTAAAATTAGTTTTAAAAAAAGCTGATGTAATTATCTACGGACCAGGAACACAAAATTCGTCACTACTTCCTTCTTATTTAACAAAAAATCTTAATAAGTATTTAATCAAATCAAAGGCTAAGAAAATTTTTATTTCAAATATTATAAAAGATAAAGACATTGTTCATGAGACGACAAGTTCAATAATAAAAAGTTTTTTTTATTATATGAATAAGGAAAAAAAAATTAGCAATAACAATAAATTAATTGACTATTTTTTTCTCCACAAAAAAGACTTGAATGATATTAATAACATTAACGAAAAAGCTTACCTAAAGGATGATTTAAAAAATAAAGGACGAATATTTAAATTTGATTGGGAGAAATCTAGTGGAGTTCACTTCTCTAATTTAATTGTGAGTCAAATCTTTAAAATAATGAAAATGCAAAGTTTTTTTGAAAAAAATAAATCCTATCAATCTGTGAGCATTATAATGCCCTGTCTTAATGAAAAAAAAAGATTATCTAAAGTACTTAATCAAATTTCTAATTTTAAATTAGATAACCACAACCCTTCGATAGAATTAATTTTTGTAGATGGAGGATCTTCAGATGGAAGTTTAAAAATAGCAAAAAAATTTAAAAACTTAAAAATTTATGCTTTAAAAAATAAAAAGAGAGGCGAATGTATTGATTTTGGAATAAAGAATTCAAAAGGAGATATAATTGTAATATTTCCAACAGATGGAGAATATTTAGTTTCAGATATACCCCAACTAATTGATCAGATTTATTTAAAAAAAAGTGATGTTGTTTTTGGAAGTAGACTAATTAAAAATTTAGATCCATCGAAAATGATTAAAAAAGTTTACGGAAAAAATATTTTTCTTTACTACCTAAGTAAATTTGGAGGTATAGGAATTAGCGCAATAACTTTAATACTTTATAATAGATTTCTAGCAGACCCACTTACGACTTTTAAATGCTTTAACTCAAGAGTAGTTAAAAATCTTAATATTAAAGCTAAAGGCGTAAATTATGATATAGAGCAATTTTTAAAACTGTACGAGAATAGGGTATATGTGGACGAGCAACCAGTTAATTATAAAGCAAGATCATATAAAGACGGAAAAAAAACAAATTTCCTTGATGGACTTGGCTGTATATTAACTTTATTAAAATATAAGTTCTTTAGATTGAGATAGTTATTTATATTTATAACTATCAGGAATCTTTCCAGCTTTTACAGGTTTAAGCCATTTTTCTTTTTTATAATCTAATTCTTTTTGATCCATTCCTTTTTGGTTTATTACTTCGTTCTTTTCTGAAATTTCATATTTTATATTAAATGGATTTAAATCGTTACCCTCATTGATCATTGGATGGACGTATTTATCCATTTCGGTAATATTTTTTTCTTTTTTAATAAAGTGCTTCTTATAATCTGCAAAAGAAATATTATTACCCATTTTTTTTATAGTTTTTCTTCTATCACCAATTTTTAAAGCATGCTTAAACATATTAAAAATTCCCTTTGGTGAAAATGCTATAGAATTTAGTTGAGCACATTCCCAAGTACAAAAACATTTTTCTTTTTTAATTCTGCTTTGAATTTTTTTTATTTTTTGCTCTTTCCACATTAATTTCACATCCATGTTGTAGTTTCTTATATTTCCATATCCAAATTTACTAGGAAGAATTTCACAAGGATTTACATTACCAAGTTCGTCCATAACAAGCATTGATTTACCAGCTGTACAACTGTATTTGCCTTTTCCTTCAGTCATAACATGTTTAATAGCAGATCTACTTTCGATTTGTAGTCCTTGATGAAGAGTTTCTAGAGAGTAACTTTTAGATTTATTTTCTAAGGCTTGTATATTCTCTAGATAATCAACGATCTCAAAATATTTATTTATATCCACATTCTTAGATTTTTCATCTGCTAAAGAACCTCTTACGAAAGTCGATACTTGTATGTCGTGATCAAAATTTTCTTTATTTTTTTTAATAGTAGTCAAAACATTATTTTGATTTTGACCTGTGAAAACAGTGTTTATTATATAGTATAAATTATTATATTTTTTTCTAAGAGATCTCAAAACTTTATCAGACTCTATTAGTCTTTCATAATTTCCAAGAACCCCTCTTAATTTATCGTGTTCATCTTTATAGCCATCAATTGAGAGAGAAACTTTCAAAACTAGTCGAGGACAATTTTTCAAAATTTTTTCAACATGGTACTCAAGGAGGTCAGGCCTAATCCCATTACTTGGCATACTAATATTTCTTACACTACATTTTTTATAAAAAGTAATTGCTATGTCTGATAAATCTTGTCTTAAAGTTGGTTCACCGCCACCTAATGTTAAATGCTCTATAGGTCCTAAATTTTCTGCGAAAATTTCGTATTCCTTTAAAGTAAGTTCTTTTTTAATTCTACTTTTAATATTTAAAATGTCCCACTGGAAACAATAACTACATTTACTGTTACACTTTCCTGTAACGTATAAGATTAGATAAGTCGGACTTTTGTGCTTGAGGTAAATTCTAAATGGCCCTGATTTTATAATTAAATAATTTATAAAATCTTCACATATTTTTTTTGTTAGACCAAGAGAATATCCTAAACCTATCGAAACTTGTAAAAAAAATTTAAAAAATATAAATAAAAATTTTTCATAAAATTTATTTTTAAAATTTAATAGTTCTGAGCACGTTATTAAGTAAATTGAAAAACAAAAAGCTGGAAGATAAAAAAACTTATTTTCAAAAAAAACTAAAGGTAAAAAAAATAATGTTAAAAATGATGAAATCACTGAAAATTTTCTTATTTTTGAAAACCAGGGAGAGAAAGGCTTTTTGCTAAGTTGAGAAAAGAAGAAAGATCTTAAAAATAGTTTTTTTAAATTTACGAATATATTTGAATAATTATGTTTAAATTTTAATTCTTTTACTGTTTTTATTAGAACATCTTTTTGTAATCTTGAGCTAAACTCCATGTCATCTATATATCTATGGAAAAAACCTAAGTTATTTAAATAAACATCCTTTTTTATAGCTCCACAAAGTCCAATAAAAAATTGATGGGTATCACTTTTGCAATTATTGCCATAAAAATTAGTTTCGGCTGCAATAAATTTTGCTGTTTTAGAATTTTCATTTAAAGGCAACGAATCAGCTACACCAATAATTCCATCGATAAGTTTATCTCTTAAATTATTTTCTATTATATTTAAAAAATTACAATGAATCTCTGTATCAGAGTCTATAAAAAATATAATATCATACTTAGACTTCAATACTCCGAAGTGTCTTGTTAAACCAGATCCAAGATTTTTATTATTTTGAAAATATTTTACATTTTCTTGATTTAAAAATTTATTATCTACTTCTATAGGCTTTCCATCAGCTACAATGATTATCTCATAAGAACCTTTAAAATTTCTTGTTACAGCAGATATACTCATTAACAATTTATTTAACTCTTTTGTCTGATTGTAATTTGCAATAACTATAGAAATTCCTTTGCTCATGTGAGAGCTTATATATCAAGAAAATTATAGCAAATAAAGAATATATAATTTATCCATTAATTAGAGGCATTCTGTTGCCAGGTGCCCCGAACCTTGCTTCTAGAATCTTTAATATAGCAACAAAGTCATTTTAGCAAAAGACAGGATTTTTAAACTAAATTACGATCATATTATGATCAGGTTTTTTATGCTAAATTTATGCAGTGATTCGTAATTTAATAATCCCTTGTTTGCTCGTGTTATTAATTTTTCTTAATGCTTGCAATACGGTAACAGGAACAGTTGAAGGAACTGGTCGAGGTATTATTAATGATGTTAAAACAATTCATCATTATAGCACATGTATATTTACCGATACTCAATGTGGAGATTTAGACTTAAAAAAATAATTTAATTACGATCAGAGTACGATCAAAACTAATCTAAACGTTAATTCATATTATAAATTCAGCAAAGTAGGAGAGTGTGTAGGGGCTTTCTGTTGCCAGGTGCCTTGAACCCTATACATCGATTTCTAATATCTTCAAGTTCCACAATATGTAACATAGTTTTCTTCCAAGGGTGGAGTTAATTGGCACTCAGAAGTTGTAGAAATACTATCATATGGATTTTGCATAACTTTTAGTAATTTATGAACTTTATTTATATCATTCATTTCTGTTGCATGTTTTAATGCATCTTCTATCAAATGATTTCTTGGAATAATTAGAGGGTTTACTTTACGCATAATTTTTAATGATTTTTCTTGAGAATTATTATTTAACTTAATGCGATCTTCCCATTTTTTTTT
>MDTB01183454.1_pt1 | contig 13102 bp, 8 predicted proteins | sample 811161 | NCBI WGS metagenome assembly MDTB01 (sample SAMN05326650, study PRJNA326480) | marine metagenome | isolation source: seawater | place: Mediterranean Sea | collected 2009 | reverse complement strand
TGCACAGCCGTCGATTGCCTCAAATGGAACCTTGACCTATACACCAGCAGCGAATGCTAATGGAACGGCGACGGTCACGGTCGTTGTTCAGGATAGTGGGGGAACCGCAAATGGTGCAACAAATACTCGGACAAAAACATTTGCAATTAATGTCAGTGCGACCAATGATGCGCCAGTTCTTGTAGCATCTGGGGACTCGCTTTTGTCTGGCAGTGGGAACGCGTTTACCACCGCAAATTTTACAACGATCTTGGAAGATAATACGACAAGTAATGGAAATGCCGTTTCAACATTTTTGAATTCTGACTCAGCAACTGATCCAGAACTACCAAGTGGAGTCACAGGTGTTGCGGTGAGCTCTGCTGATAACACGAATGGTGCTTGGCAATACTCGATAGATGGAGGAAATAACTGGAACAATTTTGGCAGTGTTTCGGCATCTTCGTCGCGTCTTCTTGATGGCGCCAATGCCAATCATCGAATCCGCTTTGTCCCGGGGGCCGATTACAATGGATCCGCATCGCTTACGTATAGGGCGTGGGATAAGTCTGCATGGACGGTGACGCAAACAGCCAACACAACTGTCACTGGATCTGCTACAGCTTTTAGCTCTGGCCTGGTAACAAAAAAAATTACGGTGACAGCCGTCAATGATCAGCCTGACGTAACCTTTTCCCCTCCAGCAAGGATAGATGAGGATGCTGGTGTGCAGACAATAAGTAATTTTGCCACTCCGATTAACGGGGCTACTCAGTTGGAGGGGAGTCAGACATTCGCCTATACTTTAACTACTAATAATAATACATTATTTTCTTTTCAACCGGTGATTTCTGCAAATGGAACATTAACCTATACACCGGGAGATAATCAATATGGCACCGCATTAGTGTCTGTGACTATTCAGGATAGTGGAGGGTCAGCAAATGGCGCAACAGATACCCGGACTAAGAATTTTCAATTGATTGTGGACCCGGTAAATGATGCACCAATAATAACTGAGCCTGATACGTTTACCGTGCATGAAGGTTCGTCTAAGGTCATTCCTGGGTTTGCAATAACAGATGACTCAGAGAATTCAGGTATAAAAGCAAGTTTTTCTGTTACAAAAGGCAGTTTAGGTTTTACTCACCGTGCAGGAATTTCAATTGTTGCCGGGCGCAATAATTCTGCGACATTAACTCTTTTTGGAGCACAGAGTGCTCTAAATAGTGCATTGATGACCTTATCATATACTGGCATATCTGAAGGATCAGATACTATAAATTATACATTTGATGATGGAGGTGCTACTGGTTCAGGAGGAACATTGACGACTTCTGGTTCAATTAATATAAAAATTCTGCCACGCCCTGAGCAGAGTTATGTGTCTGAAACAATTGGATCTAATGCTTCTAGAAAAATGGATTCGTTTATGGCGACCAAAATTAGCAAAATGCACATGTTTACGGTTGTGAGACAAGCCATGGATCAAAGTGGCCGTGGTGGTCTATTTGTGGACACATCGTCGACTAAAACCTTTGGTCAGGATGCACAGCGAGTGATGTTCGGTAAAACCGGATCTTTTTTATCTGGTAGCTTTGCGGGCCTCAACTCGATCATAGGCTACAATGCGCCAACTTTTGGCCGGAGCGATAATATCTCCTTTTCTCGCAGTTTTTCCGATATCGCGAGGACTGATGGGTCAGAGGGAAGTCAATCATTTCAACCAGTAAAAAATGAAAGTTTGGGATTAAGTAATGATCCTGCTCAAGGAATGAACCTAACTAGCCAGTCAGTCCCATCTTCTATCGGTGCGGGGATAGGCGTGGCGAGAGGATCTGATGGAGGTGGCCCTCCGAATAGAAGTTTTCAAGTGACAGGTAGTGGTAAAGAAGGAGCTGGGTTTAGCGTTGTTATCGACGCTGCTAAAGTAAGTAACTTGGGCGCTGGAAAAAATCTGAGCGTATTTAATGGAATTTCTGATTTTTCACCTTCGAATACCGGCACGATCTCATTTGTAATTCCGTCTAATGCATTTTCGGCCGTAAACAGTGACTCAGTTGTGACTATAAGTGCTGCCCAGGAAAACGGTGGAGAGCTTCCAAATTGGATAAGTTTTGACTCAAAAACCGGAAAATTTGATGGACGATTACCTGCTGACTTTGAAGGGTCATTAAGTGTTGTTGTTACTGCGAAAGATCAATATGGGAATGAGGTTCAGGCAATATTTCAGATTAAATCAGAAGAAGCAAGCTCACAGCCCGGCGAAGATAGTGAGAGTAATTTATTGTTTCCCGGAGACAGCAAGTGGAAAGATAAATATGTTAAAAACAATATAATTCGGGGTGGTTTTAATGAGCAACTATCTCAATCAAGATTGTTTCATAAAAGTGTAACCCAAGAGCAACTCAGTCGAGCGATGATACTACTACGAGAGTCTGCTCGGCGCTCTGAAAACACATTTTCATAAGATAAGCGGAAAAAAAAACGAATAAGGGTTGCAAATTGGCAATTTATATATAACTATATAACTAGTTATATAGTTATAATATAGCTATGTACTACTTACAAAAGAAATGAAAGATTTATCTTGTATAACTATATAACTAGTTATATAGTTATTTATGGCCTCTCGATCCAAAACTTTGGTAAGCACTAATTATGCTGCGCAAGCATTCGCTGCTATTGGTTCGATTTCTCGTATTCAAGTACTGCGTGTTATAGAGAAGTCAGGGGATTCGGGGCTCACAATCGGCGAAATACAGAAAAAAACAGATATGGTCGCTTCGACCCTCGCGCATCATTTAAGGTTCCTGTCTGAAGCGAAGTTAATTTTTCAACGTAAAGAAGGTCGAAAAATATTCAATCATACAAATATTGCTGCGATTGAGTCCTTAAGCTCGTTCCTTCACAGTGTTATTAATAATAGGCACGAGGGAGATGATAGTTTTGAGTAAGATAAGATCTCAACGTGATTGTCTATTCGAGCTTGATTGGGCTGTTTCGAAAGTCACAATGCTAGTGTTACTATTGTCACTATTGGCAGGCTGCTCAGTTGTACCTAACCCTCTTACAAAGTTAGAAATGGATAATAGCGCGGACGTAGATCATTCCCTTATGTTTTCTGATGGTGAGAGGCTCTCTGGCGACCTGTCTCTTGAGGAGGCTATCGCAAGAGCGCTTAAGTATAATCTTGATAAGAGAACAAAGATGTTTGAGCATGCTCTCGCACTGAAGCAAACTAAACTTGATGAATATTCGCTTTTGCCAAATTTAATAGTTAAAGGAAGCTACTCGGATCGCTCTGAGTTTAGTGCAAGTAATTCAAAAGATCGCGGAGATGGCCCCCCCCCATCCTCAGGCTTTAGCTATTCATCGGATAGGACAATTTACAAAGGTGATCTGACACTAAGTTGGAGTGTCCTCGATTTTGGAGTAAGTTATTACAATGCACGTCAAAATGCGGATCGAGCTTTAATCATAGATGAGCGCAGAAGAAAAGTAGTGCACAACCTCATTAGGGAGGTTCAGTTTGCATATTGGAGAATGGTAGCTGCGCAAAAGTTAAGTGATCGTGTGGGGATAGCAATCAAGCGTGCTGAATTAGCTCTAATAGACTCTGAAACTGTTGAAAAAGAGAACCTTAAGAAACCTTCTCAAACATTGAGATTTCAAAAGCGCTTACTTCAAAATATTCGAAAACTAGAAACAGTGAATCAGCAATTGTCGTCAGCGCAAATTGAAGTTGCCGCACTTATAAACATCCCGCCGGGAACGTATTTTAGGGTCGTAGTTCCGAATACAGATGCTTTGTCTATTCCGCAGTGGGTTATTCCATTAGAAAAGATGGAAATGCTCGCATTTCATAAGAATCCTGATATTAGAGAAAAGATGTATCAGGATCGCATCAGTTTAGATGATGCTAAAAAGTCGTTATTGTCATTGCTACCAGGTATAGACCTCTCGGGTGGAAGAAATTCTGACTCGAATAGTTTTCAAGATGTAAATCGTTGGTTTGCATGGAGTAACACCTTAAGTGTGAACGTTTTGAAGGCACTTTCAATCCCTGATCAGTTAAAACATAATGAGGCTAAGCAGACATTAATTGAGTCTCAGCGACTCTCTCTCAGGATGGCGCTTTTAGCTCAGGTTCATATTGCTAACAAACAATATTTTAATGCTGTATCACAGTACAAGCGTGCAAATAAAATGTATCAAATTGATAAACGTCTCTCCAGTCAAATTGTAAAACGTCAAGAGTCAGATTTGCAGAGTATGCTTGATAGAATTTCACAAGAAACAGCGGCAATTGACTCTGAGTTGCGACGATATGAAACATATTCAAATGTGATTTCTGCTATTGCTCAAATACATTCAACTTTAGGCATTAAGATAACCGGTACTGGGCATTCAACAATGGACTTAAAGGTTTTATCGCAGTCAATTCAAAAAGGAATTGATGATTGGATCAGTGGTTATGCAATAGCAACGGAGTTACGGCAATTGAAAAGATTTAAAACACATAAAAGAGCGCGGATTGCTTCAACAGAAACGCACTCACAATTTCACAAGATTATTGAGAAAACAAGACGGTTCCTTAATATAAAGATCCTTAAAAATAAGAAATTTGAGAAAAAGGCAAATGTTGGGAGCTTCTATGATAGTACTGAGGGTGACTTTAGTGAATTGGATAACACAAGAGTAAGCTTGACCGCAGTACCAAAATATGACTCAAAGTTAGATGTTGCAAAATCTAAATTTATAAACAGAGTGGCAACGAATAGAGGTGTGAGGGTCCTTTTGAATGAAACGTCTTCGGGTGGGAGCTTAACGAAAGCCAAAATCTTATGTATGTCTTTGAAGCGAATAAATTCAAATGGAAAATGGATTGAAGTTTTTGCAAACACCATTGATAAGCAAGGAGTCAGAGGTTGGTTACATAAGGTTTATTTTGATAAACTAAGTATGCAGTGTGCTGAAAGACATTTTGCCTCAAAATTTTAAAAAATTCCAAATAAAATATTAATTGAGTCTGTCGATTTTTTTATCAATTTTTCAATGAGTTAATAAAAAAATCATAACCATTTTGTTTTTTTTGAAAAAAATGTATTATAAACAGAGAAAATAATAGACTTAAGGATGCGTCTCATTCTGGGAAGGGTAAGTCGTCTAAGAAAATTGGTAAAATTTAATCCGGTTCCAGTAATGTTGGCCTTGGAGCATCGGATCATGTTTGATGGTGCGATGGCAATAGATGCCAAAGATTGCGTGTCAGACAGCGAAGCGGCGATCCCGCAAAAAGATAGTTTTGCGAGGGATGATCGCTCTACTTCGAGTAATAGAATAATTTTTATTGATGGTGATATCCATATTTTCAACTCACTCCTTAGCAGAGCGATAAATAACATAGGAATTATAATATTAGGTCCAGTCATGAGTGGGCTGGATCAAATTGCAAATTCACTTATTGGAAGGAGTAAGATCGGGAGTATTCAAATTGTCAAGCAAGGATCAGAAGATCAGGTTAATATCGGTGACACATTAAATCTATTCACAGTGATTAAGGACTCAATGAGATATGCACGCATCTTCTTTGTGATTGAGTACAAGTAGTGGAAATTTTTTTAAAATATTACTTAAGACTCATTTTTTTTACTCTTTGTTATATTCATATTAGTTTTGTTTTCGAGAGTGGGGCGCAAAGCTTGGATACAATAGTAGCCGTGAGTCCCGACAATATCTTTGGTGAGTTGCGTTCGCGCAATAGTACATCATTGTCGAGCGAATTACCGGCTCGTATCAATAATATTACAGTACGAGAAGGGGTCAGTTTCAAGAAAGGTGATATTCTTGTAAAATTGGATTGTGCCCTTATTCGTGCCCAGCATGAAAAAATAAAAGCACATTCAATCACATCAAAGAGGAAATATTTGGTTGAGAAAAGACTACTTGAGTTAAATTCGACCGGTGAGATTGATGTTTTAAATGCTGAGGCTGAAATGTTTAAAGTTCAGGCTGATATGAAAGCTAACAAAGTTCGATTGTCAAAATGTTTTATAAAGGCGCCTTTTGACGGTCGTGTTGTTACACGTATGATGGGAGAACATCAATTTGCAAAGGTGGGTAGGGAGATTTTAAAAATAGTTGAGGACCAAAACCTAGAAATTGCATTTCTGGTTCCATCTCAATGGGTAATGTGGTTGCAAAAAGATTATAAATTTGTGTTTAAGGTAAATGAGACTGGGAAAAGCTATGCCGCAAGGGTCATACAGCGCGGGGCGAGGGTCGATCCAGTAAGTCGTTCTATTGTAATGATAGGAAAAACAATAAAAAACCATCATGAATTAATTCCTGGAATGAGTGGTTACGTGAGTATCACGCCACCAGATAGAAAATAATAGAATGAAACGTGTCTCCCAAAATAATCCACTTGTAGCCTTGATTGGTTTGGAAAAGAGGGTTAGGGAGGTAGATAATATTGATGAGCTACATTTTTTGATAGTGAATGAAACTCACAATTTAATCTCTTATAGGCAAGCGTTTTTGTTTACAGAAGATGGGGCTTTGCTGTCTATATCCGGTGTTTCTAATTTTGAATCAGGAGCGCCATTTGTTCACTGGGTAAAGGATAATATTTCTCCAATTATTAGTGATTTTGTTAATCCTAAGCAATTAAATGGTAATGATTTTGTCACTCACAACACGATCGAGTGGGCTGAATGGTTCCCTGAAAAAGCATACGTACTCCCACTTATTTCACCGACTAGGGGGCATGTTGGACGCTTATTGCTTGTGCGTGATTATAACTGGAATGATAATGAGCAAGAAATACTCAGTATATTGGCTGGAGCTTATGGCCATGCTCTCGGGTTTTTTATAAAACCAAAACGCAGCCGATCAATTTTGAGTAAAAAAAATATCGTGAGGTTCACTGTTTCATGCCTTTTCCTAGGTCTCTTTTTTATCAAAGTCCCATTGACTGTGTTGGCACCAGCCGAAATAGTTGCTGTAAATCCGTCAGTAATAAGAGCTCCAACTAATGGCGTTGTCAAAAGGGTATTTGTGACTCCAAATCAAATAGTGAACGTGGGCGACGCCTTATTTGAGATGGATGCAGTGTCACAAAAAAACGAATTAGAGATTGCAGAGAAAGTGTTTGCGTCTTTAAAAGCCCAATATTCTCAGTTAACTCGTATCGCTTTATCCAATGCGTCCTCAAAAAGATATTTAGCAGAGACGGTAGGTAGGATCAGAGAGCAAAAAGCTAAGATAAGATATTTAAAAGAATTAATTCAAAGAATGAGGATGACCTCTTTGGTTCGTGGGTCAGTGATAATTGACGATCCATTATCATGGGCGGGAAGACCAGTTCATTTAGGTGAGAAGGTTTTAAGTTTAGCTGATCAGACAAATGTTGAAATTGAGGCATGGTTGCCAATTGCAGATGCAATTGACCTTCCTAAGGGAAGCCAAATACGACTCTATCTAAATTCTGATCCTCTTTCCCCAATAGAAGGTGTTCTTCATACTTTTTCGTATGAGGCTCAGAAGAGATTAGGTGAGACGTATTCGCATAGAATTAGGGCAAAAATCTCAAATGAAGATACTGTTCCTAGGTTGGGGTTGCGCGGAACAGCTCGGATCGAGGGGGAAAAGGTTATCTTATTATATTGGATTTTCAGACGACCTCTTTCAACCATACGACAATTTGTTGGAATATAATTTAGTGGTTCGCCCAATAAGAGATGATCTTGACCTTCATTGCGCATCGGCAACTGCTACTGGCCAACCTGTCTGGACTATTCATGATCCAGTACGCAATAAATTTTTTCAAATTGAATGGCAAGTTTTCGAAGTGCTAAGTCGATGGGATAGGGGGTCAGCTGATCGTATTGCTAGAGATGTAAATATAGAAACAACACTGGAAATTAGTACTGAATTTGTAAAGCAGGTCGAAGGATTTTTATACACTCACCAATTGTGCAGAATTGATGATATCAAAGCTGCACATTTTTTGGGAAAAAGGAGAGAGCAAGGAATTAAAGCTTGGGGATTATGGCTTTTGCATCACTATTTATTTTTCCGCGTACCATTATTTAAACCGGATAAGTTTTTAAAAAGAACTTTGCCGTATGTTCGGTTTTTATATTCAAGTACAATGGGATGGGTTGTCTTTTCTTCTCTAGTAATGGGTTTGATTTTGGTGTTACACCAGTGGGATACATTTATTGATCAATTTGTTGATATGTTTACATTTCGAGGATTAGCATTCTTTGGAATGGCGCTCATTTTTGTAAAGATTGCTCACGAATTTGGCCACGCTTATACAGCCAAACTTTACAACTGTCGGGTCCCAACAATGGGCGTTGCGTTTTTAGTGCTTTGGCCAATGTTCTATACTGATACGAATGAAAGTTGGAAGCTTCAGTCTCGTAGACAGAGATTAAATATTGCATCAGCGGGCGTCATTGTAGAATTAGCAATTGCTGCTATAGCAACATTACTATGGAGTTTTTTACCTCCGGGAAATTTACGAGAAGCTATTTTTGTGATTGCTACGACAACTTGGATATCTTCATTAATAATTAACGCTAGTCCTTTTATGCGTTTTGATGGATATTACTTGTTGTCTGATTTATGGAGAATGCCTAATCTACATGAGAGATCTTTCACGCTCGCTAGGTGGTGGCTTAGAAAAAAATTATTTGATTTGGATGAAATTCCAAAAGAAGAGTTTTCGCAAAAGAAACAGAGCTTGCTTATACTATTTGCCTTTTGTGTTTGGATTTATCGACTTTTTTTATTTTTAGGAATTGCAATTTTAGTTTATAATTTTTTTACCAAAGCACTTGGCTTTGCATTATTTGCAATAGAAATTTGGTGGTTCATTTTGCGTCCCTTGTCTCGTGAGTTTTGCGTTTGGTGGTCGTTAAAAAGTGACATATTTTCGCGTTCAAGAGTGTGGCTGGTATCTGGTTTAATTATTTTTGGGGTGTTTTTCCTATTCCTCCCGTGGCGCACTGTAGTAACAGTTGGTGGGTTCGTTGAGGTTAGGCCTTATAAAATTATTTACATAAAAGATGGAGGCCACCTTCAGAATATCCTTGTTACGGAAAAGGAATATGTTGAAAAAGGGCAATTACTCGCAAGATTGAATAATCCAGAATATATCTTTAATTACGAACAAATACAAAATAAGATCATGATTCAAAAAGAACTAAGAAAACTTGCAGCCGTTGATGCAGATTTAAAACAAAAAACATCTATAATTGCTGCTAAATTGGTTCGGCTAGAAACAGAGAGAACTGTCATCAAAAATAAAATAAACTCGTTAAATATTTTTTCTCCTATAAGTGGTAATGTTACTGATATGGCTGATGGCCTTGCTGATATGCAATGGATCGGCGATGGGCAACGGTTACTCGCGATTAAAGGAAGTTCGAGTTTTATAATTACGAGTTATATTTCTGAAGAAGATATTGGTCGTATTCACAAAGATGGTTTATGCCAGTTTTCTCTATTAAATAAATTTCAAAGTATTAACTGCAAAATTGAGAATATAGCTCAATCTGCTGAGAGTATTTTAGAAGATGAAATGCTAGCTTCGATGTTTGGTGGGGATATTTCGGCAAAACATGTAGATGATTACTTGGTCCCAAATACTGCGGTCTACAAAATAACAGCAAGAATTAATGAGCAGAATTTTAATATAACTCGAAAAGCTCTTGGAATTTTGAAGCTGGAGGCGGATAAAAAAAACATCATAGAGCGATTTTGGCATTGGGCATTAGGCGTGATAATACGTGAATCCGGTATGTGATAATTCAAGTTATCATGTTCTTAGAATATAAGGCTATTTTTCTATCAACTTTCTCTTAAGAAATATTACACAAAAACTTGAACAGATAATCATTATTGTCGCACCAATAAGACAGCCTAGCAATCCGCCGTATTGATATGCTATCCCTGATAGAAAAGTGCCAATTAACCGGCCTGCCGCATTTGCCATATAGTAAAATCCTACATCAAGGGCCACGCGGTTTTTTTTTGTGAGCGTGAGAATTAAAAAAGAGTGTAAAGATGAATTAATTGCAAAAAATACGGCAAATAGACTAAGACCTCCGAATAGAAAAATCGTAGGATTGAAAGTTTGAGATAGAGCTAACGAAAGGATTAATGTCACCCCGCATAAACCGAACGTAGACGAAATTAATGAGTTAACGTAATTAATGTGATTTAATTCGGATACTCGTAAAATATTTGGAGTTAACGCTTGGATCACACCATATGCAATGATCCATAGTGCAAAAAAACCACCAACCTCTTGAAACCCCCAATTTAGAGCATCGTGTAAAAATATTGGTAATCCAACTACAAACCAAACGTCACGAGAGCCGAATAAGAATGCGCGTGCTAATGACAAAAGATTTATCGGAGTTGATTTTGACAAAATGCTTGTAATTTTTGTTTTTAAAAACCTGCCATTTATGTTGGGCGACAAAAAATATATGGTGAGAAGAAGAATGATCAACAAAGATGTTGCCATAAACCAAAGCGACTTTGGAAAACCCAAATATACAAGTGAAATTCCACCCAGGAAAAATCCAAATCCTTTCAAGGTGTTTTTTGAACCAGTTAATATAGCCACCCATTTAAACAGTATTGTATGCGAATTTTCAGGAACTAATAACTTAATTGCACTTTTAGCGCTCATCTTTGACAAATCTTTTGCAATTCCAGATAATCCTTGAACGCAAAATACGTAGATAATAGCAAACGAAGTAGACCAATTTTGGTTTAAACCTGATAAAGCAAGCAGAGCAATAATTTGAAGCGTCAGGCCGCCGTAAAGTGTGTATTTGAGCCCAAGTTGTGATGCTAGCCATCCTCCAATCAGGTTTGTAATAACGCCCATAAGTTCGTAAAAAACAAATAAAAACGCTAATTGTATAGGTGTATATCCTAAACTGTAGAAATGGAGTAACACAAGCATACGCAGTGCACCATCAGTTAAAGTGAATGTCCAATAAGCAGCTGTTACAATGAGATAATCCTTTAGATTGGCCATGCTAAGTTAATTACTCTCTAATAAAGCTTGCAACATACTTTAGAAGGTCCACCATACGATTTGCGTAACCCCATTCGTTATCATACCAAGCGTACACCTTTAGGTGGCTCCCATCTATTACCATCGTGGATAAAGCATCAATAATTGCTGATCTAGAGTCACCCACGAAGTCAGTCGAGACGAGGGGGCGAGTTTCAAAGCCAAGTATTCCTTTTAGGTAAGTCTGTGACGCTTGCTTAAAACAATTATTAACTTCTTGGATATTTGTTTGGCGCTTTAATTCAAAAATACAATCTGTTAAGGAGCCATTTAGTGATGGAATTCGAACTGCGTGGCCATTGATTTTTCCTTCTAGTTCAGGAAAAATCATACTAATTGCGGATGCGGAGCCAGTAGTAGTTGGAATTATTGAATTCAAACCGGATCGTGCGCGTCGGAGATCTTTATGCGAAGTGTCAACCATCACCTGCGTATTTGTTACATTATGTATTGACGTAATTGAGCCATGGGTAATTCCAAAATTGTCATTCACCACTCTCACTACAGGCGCAAGACAGTTTGTCGTGCATGAAGCGGCTGTTATCATGTGGTTTTTCTTTTGATCATACTCTCTTTCATTTATACCAAAGACTATATTTAATACTTCTCTGGACCTAATTGGGGCACTTACTATAACTTTTTTTACGCCTGTCTTAAAATATTCATTTAGGCTAGATGATGTTTTAAATTGGCCAGTGCAATCTAGAACGATATCAACACCTGCGTCACCCCAATTAAAACCACTCGGGTTTTTATATTCAGAAAAACCTATGTTATTGTGATCAATTATAAGTTGATTTTTTTCGAAAGAGATATTTTTGTTAAATCGACCATGAATTGTATCGAATTCTATGAGATGGGCAGCACACTCCAGTCCTCCACTAATTTCATTAATTTGGCAGAACTTTATATTAGGGCTATCCCAACCTGCCCTGAGCACAAGTCGTCCAATCCTGCCAAATCCATTTATTCCTACTTTGACAACCATTTTTTAGCATTCTCCTATCAAATATGTATCTCTTGAATTTAATATTAACATTTGAACAAATAAATTTGATATAATTTAAAAAATTAATTTATTAGTTTTGACTTTGGCATGGTAAATATTTTCGATATTATTTTTACATCAAGTAGGAGGCTAAGTGAAGTTTCAGGATAGTAAAGAGGCCCTCAATTTTACCAAATCACTTGAGTGCTGGACCAAAAGTATTGAAATTTGTCCGATATCGGGAGGAATTTCGAACTATAATTTCTTAGTGACCCATGGGAATGATAAATTCGTCATTCGCGTAAATGGCGATGTGCCTGAGCATGGAGTTTCACGTTTGAATGACTTTAATTGTAATACGGCTGCTGCGAAAGCAGGGGTGGCACCGCCAGTTTTCTATTATCATCCAAATGCGTTGGCAGTCTATTATATAGAAGGTCAACCGATAGAGATTGCAGATGTAAGTAATGAGAAACACCTCCAAGAGATTGTTGGATTAATTAAAACGACCCATCGTGAGGCATCGCGAGAGATTACTGGCTCTGTGGCTTCTTTTTGGCCATTTAGAATTTGTGGAAACTACATAAGTTTCCTTAAGAGCCAGGATAGCCGGATTAGGAGTGAACTTAGTCTGATGATGGAGCGAAATTTGAGGTTAGAGGGAATAGTGGGAAAAGTTGATTTGGTTCTGGGTCATAATGATTTGTTGGTCACAAACATACTAAACGATGGAAAACGCTTATGGTTAATTGATTGGGAATACGCTGGCTTTACAAGCCCATTATTTGATTTAGCAAATCTTTCAGCAAATAATAATCTCACCAACACAAAAGATGAGTGGATTCTCGAGCATTATTTTGAAGCTCCAAACACAGAAGAGTTGCTCATAAAGTTCAATGCTATGAAATGTGCCTCAATACTTAGGGAGACTTTGTGGAGTTTTGTATCTGAATTACAACCCCGACTAGCATTCGATTACAAAAAATATAGTGATGACTTGTATCAACAATTTTTGAAGTCTTATGCGA
>MDTB01181501.1_pt1 | contig 13102 bp, 13 predicted proteins | sample 811161 | NCBI WGS metagenome assembly MDTB01 (sample SAMN05326650, study PRJNA326480) | marine metagenome | isolation source: seawater | place: Mediterranean Sea | collected 2009 | reverse complement strand
TGTCATCGCTACAAATCCGAGGGTTACGACTTCATCGCGCTTACTGATCATTTTACTGGAATCTACAATTACCCGATCACTGATACTAGGAATTTTAGAGACAATGCATTCACTACTATCCTAGGTGCAGAGCTGCACTCTGGTGCTATGGAAAACGGTGAACTTTCGCACATACTTGCTATAGGGCTTCCATTAGATTTTTCTCCATCCAATTCACCAACGTTTTTACCGGTGAATGGACAGGAAACTGGTTCTGAGATTGCGCAGAGAGCGGCTGATATAGGTACTTTTGTTACCATAGCGCACCCGCAGTGGTCAGCTTTAACCATGGCCGATGCTCGATCGATCGATGCTGCACATGCGCTTGAAGTCTATAATCACGGTTGTGCCGTAGAGTTTGATAGACCAGACGGATTTTCGATACTTGACCGTTTGTTATCGGAAGGAAGGCCATTAGCTGCTATTGCGACCGATGATGCTCATTTCAAAGCGAGTGATCATTTTGGAGGCTGGGTAATGGTCCGTGCACAAGAAAATACCCCAGAAGCTTTGCTGCAGTCTTTAAAGGATAGTGAGTTTTACTCTACACAAGGTCCACATATCTACGAAATGGAAGTGACCTATAGCAAGCTAAATGTATGCTGCAGTGCGGTTTCTATTGTCATAATTCACGCGCATGGAAGTGCAACAGCTGTGACCCACGGATCATCCATGACTAAGGCTTCAGTATCTTTGGGACGTTGCCAGCAAAGCCCCTGGATTAGGCTCACTATAATTGATGCCACAGGTAAACGCGCATGGTCAAATCCGGTATGGCGATAAGCAATCAAGCAATATCATTGAATTTAATTTGTAGTCCTAAATCAGGAGCTAATTGAGTATGAAGCAAATGAGCTTCGTTCCTTGGAGAGATTAGGTGATTGGCGTATTTAATCGTAATATGGAAAAAAAGTCGAGCCCGCTGAACTCAGAGCTATCAAAACTAGTGCTTCACCTTACGTCTGGGTCAGCCAAATAAAGATGTCAATGTCTGTCTGCTGGGGTTGCTAAAGAAGTGCTATGTAACTGTTCGTCTATCAAGCGAGCATCGACAAAAACGAGGGTTTACCAGTAGCCTTACCCTGCAACAAGGTCGCAAGTTCTGCAAAAAATATTTATTTCACACTTATTAAATAGTGCCGATCAAGGACAGAAAAAAGTTCAGGAGTAATAGCTCCTTGCAACCATACTGGCATTAAACCGCCAGTAAAACCTAAACGACTTTAATATCTGACGCCATTTGGCGTCCATCGCGGCCCTCTTCTAACTCAAAGCTTACTTTTTGATTGTCAGCTAGTCCAGTAAGCCCCGATCTTTCGACAGCTGAGATATGCACAAATACGTCTTTATCTCCGTCATCTGGTGCGATGAAGCCGTACCCTTTGGTAGTATTAAACCATTTCACGGTGCCGTTGGGCATGGTCCGTGTCTCCTTTGTTTCGTTCTATCCTGCGCAAACAGGCTCTTCTATTATTTACAAAAGCCACTGTTGCTTTTTGTGGGCTACTAAAAAATAGTTTAGCCATATTGAGCCTACAAGTTATTGGCTTTTGCCGATGTAATTCCTATAGAATAGCCCAAATCTTAGTGATTCCAACTTTTTTTTAGAAAGGTTTAAAAATATGAAGATATTTGGATTGAAGAACTGTGATAAATGTCGTGCAGCCAAAAAAGCACTAAGTGCAGAAAGTATCTTCGATATAAAGAAAAATCCGATACCTACCTCTATTTTAAAAGAAGCCTATGAAAAGTTCGGGACTGCACTTTTGAACCGTAACTCAACGACGTGGCGCGCACTTAATCTTTCTGAGCGCGATCAAGACCAGCTGTCACTCATGAAAAAATACCCAACCTTGATTAAACGACCGCTGATCAAAACTGACGATGGCCGTCTATTTTCTGGTTGGAATGATCGGCTCAAAGAAACGATCTTTTCTTAAAATATTTTATGCACTAACGCAGGTCAGGTGGTGTTGCATCACGAGCTAATGCTTTAACAATTTCTGTCAGAGAGCTACTGTATGTTTGTTTTTCACCTAACCTGCGGACAGATACCGTCTTTTGCTCAATCTCTCGCATCCCGCAGGCCAATATGATAGGAACTTTTCCTACAGAATGTTCCCGAACCTTGTAATTTATTTTCTCATTGCGAAGGTCTGCTTCTGCTTGTACTCCGACCTTTTTCAAGGCCCCAACTATTTCAAGACAGTATTTATTCGCATCCGTCACAATCGAGGCAACAACTACCTGACGGGGTGCTAGCCAGAATGGAAGTTTACCCGCGTGTTCTTCAATTAAAATTCCTATAAAACGCTCAAATGAGCCAAGGCAGGCACGGTGAAGCATTACTGGCCTATGTTTATCGCCGTCTTCTGCAATGAAATTGGCGTCCAATCGCTCGGGCAGAACAAAATCTACTTGAAGCGTGCCGCACTGCCAATCTCTACCGATGGCATCAGTAAGAACAAACTCAAGCTTAGGTCCATAAAAAGCACCTTCGCCGGGATTCAATGTGAAGTCACATCCAGCAGACGTGGTGGCTTTTTTCAAGGCGTTCTCAGCTCTGTCCCACACTTCATCGCTTCCAGCTCTGATTTCAGGTCGATCAGAGAATTTTACAGAGAAAGACTCAAACCCAAGATCTTTGTAAATTTTAGTTAAAAAATCAATAAAAAGCCTGGTTTCCTCTTCAATTTGGTCCGATCGGCAGAAAATGTGCGCGTCATCCTGGACAAAGCCTCTTACCCTCATTATCCCGTGTAGCGCTCCAGAGGGTTCATAGCGAAAGCAAGACCCAAATTCTGCCATTCTCAAAGGTAAGTCACGATAGGACTTTAATCCCTGGTTGAAGATTTGCACATGGCAGGGGCAATTCATAGGCTTGAGGGCGTTAATAGCTTTTTCGCGTGCATGCTCTTCATCTACTTCGACAATAAACATATTTTCCTGGTATTTTTCCCAATGACCGGAAGCTTCCCAAAGTTTGCGGTCAAGAAAGTGTGGTGTATTGACCTCTACATATCCACCTCGGTTTTGCTGTCTGCGCATAAAATCTTGCAATACTGTAAATATTCTCCAACCGTTAGGATGCCAGAACACCTGTCCAGGCGCATTGGGCTGCATATGGAATAAGTCCATCTCGCGTCCGAGCTTACGGTGATCGCGCTTAGCGGCTTCTTCCAGCATATTCAAATGTGCTCTCAGAGTCTCTTTGTTTAGAAATGCAACCCCGTAAATGCGTTGCAGCATGGCTCTCTTGTTATCGCCACGCCAGTATGCTCCTGCTACAGACATTAGCTTGAAAGCATCAGCTGGGATTTGACCCGTATGCTGTAAATGTGGGCCCCGGCACAAATCTTGCCAATCTCCATGCCAATACATTCGAAGGGGTTCGCTTCCTGGAATGGCCTCAATAAGCTCAATCTTATAAGGTTCATTGAATTTCTTATAATGAGCAACTGCCACTTCTCGTTCCCAGACTTCGGTGCGCACTGGTTCGCGGAGATTAATGATAGCTTTCATTTTTTTTTCAATTATGCTGAGATCTTCTGGAGTGAAAGGTTCCTCGCGGTCAAAATCATAATACCAACCATTTTCGATCACAGGACCGATAGTGACTTTAACGTTAGGCCAGATTTCCTGAACGGCACGGGCCATAATATGGGCGAGGTCATGACGGACAAGTTCAAGAGCGTGTCCCGTATCTTTCATAGTGTTTATTGCGATTGCACTATCATTTTCAATAGGCCACTGCAAATCCCAATGTTTATCATTGACGATTGCACTAACTGCCCTTTTGCCTAGCGAGGTTGAAATATCGCTAGCTACTTCGGCAAGTGTAATTCCCGATAAATAATGCCGTTGATTGCCATCTGGAAGGGTAAGCGTGACCTGGGACATCTTGGTCCTCCTCGTCGTTTTGGCGCCCACTAAAACGCCCGGTTGCGGGTGTAACCGGTTTGTGAACCTTCTGCAATCTGTAGTCAAGCTTGCTTCTTAAGGGACGGTGAAATAGGTTCTCAATGTTGTGAAACCGTTCAGATTGGCCCAGGTTACTTTGTAGAAAGAGTTACGATCAGAATTGGAGATGCTTAATGCAGCCTGAATACCTTGAAACTCAGTCAAACCGTAAGATAGCTTATTATAAGACAGAGGGCAAAGGGCCGACTGTAGTGTTTTTGGGTGGTTTTAAATCGGAAATGGCTGGATCTAAAGCAACCTTTTTGGAAAGTTGGGCGGAACGGGTTGGTCACGCTTATGTTCGACTGGATTATTCCGGTCATGGTCTGTCTTCTGGCTCATTTACAGACGGTTGTATAGGGGATTGGCTGGAAGACGCCCAATCGGTTATTGAACATGCGACCCATGGACCGTTGATACTGATTGGGTCTTCAATGGGTGGATGGATTGCCTTGCTTTTGGCTAAGAAAATGCGACAACGAATTGTTGCGCTGATGACGATTGCGGCAGCTCCCGATTTTACGGAGGAAGGGTTTTGGTCAAATTTCTCTGAAGCGCAAAAGAACGAAATTTTAATAAATGGTGTGACGTATCTGCCTTCTGAGTATGGCGATCCCTATCCAATTACAAAACGACTTATTGAAGATGGCCGCTATCATCTTATAAACCTAGGCCCGATTGAGGTGGGTGTTCCCGTTCGACTATTGCAAGGTGACCTTGATACTAGCGTGTCACGGGACACGGCGCTTTCTCTTTTCGACCGTATGGATGGGGAGGACATTCAGTTAATTTTGGTAAAGGGCGGTGACCATTCTTTGTCAACCCCTCAAAACCTCATGGATATTGAGTATCAACTCAATCATTTGATTTCTAGAGTGTCTTAAGGTTGCAGTTTGCCGTTTACCATATTGGAAAATTTATTCCTAAGTTCACGTTAGATTGAATTCGCACACGTTTGCAGAAAGATCTTGATTAACAGTTTTTTCCTAGTCTGAGAGTAACGTACACCTCCCTATATTCTCAAGGAATAATTTTAAATGGTGGAATACCTCAAGAAAAATAAACCAGAATCAGAAAAAGCTAAAGAGGAAGCAAATGTGCGAAGTGTCGTTGAAACCAGCTTGTTAGAAATTGAACGTGATGGTGATCAGGCTGTTTGTGCTATCTGAGAGAAATTTGATGACTATTTTTCCCAAAAATTTTTGCTCAAGTATTCAGGATATTGATATAGGCAAGTTTTTCAACACTTATGTCCGTCAGGGCAAATCAGATCTTTTTTGAGTCCTCTAACCCAAGACATACGCCTAAGTGGACTGTATTTCTTGATCGAGTTCATAGAAACCCAGAGATAAAATTCTGATGTCTGATGTTATCGACAGTACAACTTACTTCATGGAACATTCCGAGCTTGTAGCTGAACGTATAGAAAGGTTTGCTGGTATTAATGGTGACGACCGCGTGGTGGCGTTATCCGCTTGTGGATCTGGTACATTTGCTGGTTTTGGCGCTGTAGACCCCTACGTCAATTACGCAAAACTCCAGGCTCTAAGTGAGGGTGCGGCGCGAGACTAGTCACATATTTAATTTATCAATTTATCGATGGATCTTATAATACGGCGTCCCATTGGGCGCGCAGTAGAACCAAAGCTTGCGACCATAAGGCCTTTTTGGTCCAGAAGGATCTTGTTGAAATTCCACGCTGGGGCAAAGCCATATTCGCGTTTTACCCATTTATAAAACGGATGGGCATCGGGGCCACGTACATTGGTTATCGAGGTCATTGGGACCGTCAGTCCATAGTTAATCTCGCAGAACTGTTTCACCATGTCTTCTTTTTCCAGTTCTTGACGGAAATCTCCAGACGGGACTGCAATAACGACCAGACCTTGCTCTCTATACCTATCATAGAGTTTTTGCAGGCCTGCATATTGTGAAGTAAAGCCGCAGCGGCTCGCCGTATTTACAATTAAAACAGCTTTACCCCGGAAATCACTGAGCGAAAGTTTTCCACCATTAATTTCGTCGAATTTGAATTCTGAAGCCAAAACTGGAATTGCTGAAATCATAAAAAATATCCAAAGAAAGAAGCGCATATTTTTTCCCCCAAGAACAAAGGTAGGCGGTGAAGTTAAATTTCAACCTTTGTAGGAGGGCCATCGAATAAATAATTGGACATCGGCGACATTTGTTCCCGTACTACCAGTGATAAAAAGGTCATCGCTTAACAACAAGGCATTATAACTATCACTATGGTCTAAAAATGAGCTAAGAGATCGGCCTTTTTCTTGAAGTCGGCCGATGGTACCGCCATCAACCAACCCTCCTGCGGCCTCGGTTGGGCCATCGCGCCCGTCCGTGCCGGCGCTCATGAAAACCCAATCGTATGGAAGGTCGCCAAGTTTCTCTGCGACTCGTAAAGCCAGTTCCTGATTGCGCCCACCTTTTCCATGACCTTTCAGTTTTACCGTAGTCTCTCCACCCCATATCAGCACTTGAGAGGTATTACATGTGACATTATCTATGCCCTTAAAAATCTTTTCAGCAGCCTCAGCAACATCCCCATCCAGGTTAAAATCTAAAATCTTAGCATCAAAACCCTCAGCAGCTCTTAATATTTCAAGCAAACTTTGCCTGTTGGAGCAAATCAAAGAATTTTCAATAAGCTCTTCTGCAATGTTGGTGGTGTCAATCTCGGTTCTAGAAAGAACTTCTTGTACTGGGGTAGGTAGCAGGGACCAGTGCCCTCGAGATTTAAGCAAATCAGCTGCCTCGGCTCTACTGCCAATAGGGGAAGCAGTGGGGCCACTGGCGATGACGTTCAAATCATCGCCAATCACGTCCGAGATAATGAGGCTTCGGATTTTGCTCTTTGGAGCCAGGCGTTGAATACCTCCACCCTTTATCTTTGAGAGCTGCTGACGGATCATGTTTATCTCATCAATGATATAACCATTTTTTAGTAATAATTCATTTGTATCTATTTTGTCCTGCAGGCTTATCCCCTCTGCCGGAGCGGGTAACAGCGCTGAACCACCCCCTGATAATAGCATCAATACAATATCATTTTTATCAGTGGATTGAAGAAGCTTGATAACTTTTTGGGCAGCTATCGTGCCGTTTGCATCTGGAATGGGGTGACCAGATGCCATTACCTCACAGCCTTCAACCTTTCGCGCGTTTTCGTAATTTGTTATCGCAACTGCCTTACAGGGCTTACCCTTTGGAATGTGACGCAGTGCTTCTTCGGCCATCGATGTGGCGGCTTTCCCAAGCGCCACTAATAGAATTCTACCCTCTCTTATTATTGGGAGAGGATTTTCAGAAAGCTCCCTGCGCACTGAGAGCTGTGGGTCAGCGGCTGATACCGCAACTTTAAATAGTGAAGCAGCAGTATCACGCAGTTTAGTGATGTTCATCTTTCTGCGATTTGCTTAACTTTCTGAACCATTACTTCGGCCTGCCGGATTGATGCGTAATCAATCAAACGACCATCAAGAGAAACTGCTCCTTTTCCTGCGGCCTCTGCTTCTGCCATTGCTTTTAAAATGCGCTCTGCACGGTCAACGTCAGCTGCTGAAGGACTCATGACTTCATTTGCGAGATTGACTTGGCTGGGGTGTATTGCCCACTTCCCTTCACACCCCAAAACGGCTGCGCGACGTGCGGCGGCGCGGTATCCCTCAGCGTCAGAAAAATCGCCGAAGGGACCATCGACAGGGCGCAGACCGTTTGCCCGCGCCGCAACAACCATGCGAGCAATTGCATAGTGCCACATGTCACCCCAGTGTACTTCCCTATTTTCAGTTTCTGGCGACCCGGTGAGCACCGCATAATCTGCATTAGCTCCACCGATAGAGGTTGTTCTGGCGCGGGTCGATGCAGCGTAATCTGCAACTCCAAAGTGTAGACTCTCATTCCGCTTAGACGCAGCGGCAATATCGCTCACGTTCTGCATGCCAAGCGCCGTTTCAATAATATGTTCGAGGCCGATGCGCTTTTTGTAGCCCTTGGCATCCTCAATCTGGGTCAGCATCATATCGACGGCATAAACATCGGCGGCGGTGCCGACCTTTGGCATCATTATCATGTCGAGGTTTTTGCCAGCCTGCTCAACTACGTCCACAACATCGCGATACATGTAGTGTGTATCCAACCCATTGATTCGAACGGACATAGATTTCTTACCCCAATCAATGTCATTTAATGCCTCAATTACATTTTTTCTGGCCTGCTCTTTTTCATCAGGGGCAACGGCATCTTCCAGATCTAAAAAAATGACATCAACGTCTAATTTTGCTGCTTTTTCAAACATGTTAGGCTGACTGCCCGGTATTGCTAGTTCGCTTCTGTTCAGTCGCGCGGGTGCTTGTTCTACATTATAAAAACTCATTTCAGCCGTTCCTTTATTTTAGTCTGAGATACTTACTGCGGCCGCAACCAATGTGCGTTTTGACCGGATGTCAAGAATTTAAATTTTTTAAGTGAGGTACTTTATTAGTTGAGCTGAAGGTACCCCATTCAATTTTCATCTTTTGGATGTTTATTTGAGTAAAAGTATGCAATCGCCTGAGATCGATTTCGTACTTCTAGCTTTTCAAAAAGGTTTGAGAGATGAAATTTTACAGTATTGATGGAGACACCTAATTCTAAAGCAAGCTCTCTATTAGTGAGACCCTTAGACAGTTCCTCTAAGATAATGCGTTCTTTTTGTGATAGCTGCTGGATAGGATCTTTTTGTAGCTCGCGGATATCCAAAAAAGGAAAAACCATTTTACCCGCATAAACATCGATACACGTTGCGAGGAGGGCATCGATATTATCGGAACGGGAAGCAAACGCAGCGGCTCCGGCCGACATAGTAATAAGGGGTAGATTATTAGTACCATTGCCATACACAACGATGCGTGGAGCTGCCTTCTGATCGCGTAGTACATCAATTAACTTAGCACCACCGAGTGCTGGAATATCCCAGTCAATTATACCTATATCAACCGGGACTCTCATCACCATGCCAAGAAATCCTTCTGCTGTTGAGCTGGTTGCTACTAAGGAAAAACGAGAATCTCGCTCGAATATCTCTGACATTGCGCTTAGAACCAGTGGATTCGGGTCGGCGAGAACAATGTTTATAGTATTCACCATTAAACCTCTCGTAACCCACCTATTTGGGTGGAATATGTGGCGATAACACGGCATTTTACCTCAAAGAATAGGTAAAAAACTACCCATTTAGCTGCCTAAAACTGTAGTAACTGATGTTGTGAGAAGAGTCGAAACATATTTTAAGGCCCTTGTCGAAAATTTTTTGGAAGCCAGTAATGTGCTTTTCATGAGGAGAGTTTATAATGACCGGAGTAAAAAGTCTTTTTGTACCAGGCCCTACTAATATACCGGAGACAGTACGTCGCGCAATGGATGTTCCGATGGAAGACCATCGCGCGCCCGATCTACCTGAGTTTATATTGCCTCTTTTTGTAGACTTGAAGAAAGTTTTCAAGACTGAAGCCGGTAAGGTTTTTTTGTTTACGGCATCTGGCACTGGCGGATGGGAGGCTGCTCTTACAAACACCTTAAATCCTGGTGACAAAGTTTTAGCATCGCGTTTCGGGCAATTTTCTCATCTGTGGATCGATATGTGCGAGCGCCTGGGTCTGGATGTACAAATTGTTGAGTGCGAATGGGGTACTGGTATTCCGGTGGAAACTTTTGGGAGAATTTTGGCCGAAGACACTGATAACGAAATCAAAGTTGTTCTAGCAACGCAAAACGAAACAGCAACGGGAGTCCAATCAGATATTGCTGCTTTACGTAAAGCTATGGACTCGGCAGGCCATTCTGCAATGCTTTACGTTGACGGTGTCAGCTCAATTGGTTCAATTGACTTTCGCATGGATGAATGGGGCGTTGATATTGCCGTTTCTGGATCGCAGAAAGGTTTCATGCTCCCTGCTGGGCTATGCATCATGGCCGCAAGTGAAAGGGCAATGATAGCGTCTGAAGGACGGACAATGCATCGTTGTTATTTTGATTTCAGAGATATGATCGCTACCAATGCAGCTGGGTATTTCCCATATACTCCACCGATGACTTTGCTACGCGGACTCCGCGCTGCTTTGGATCTACTTTTAGACGAGGGGTTGGAGAATGTCTTCGCCCGACACAACTTCTTGGCCGAAGGTGTAAGAAGGGCTGTTGCAGCATGGGGTCTTGAGCTCTGTGCAAAGGGACCTGAGTGGTATTCAGACACTGTTACAGCAATCAGGGTCCCGGAAGATAAAGATGCAAATGATGTCATAAAACATGCATACAATCGCTATGGCCTAAGTCTTGGCGCTGGTCTTTCAGTGGTCGCTGGGAAAGTATTCCGTATAGGACATCTTGGAGATCTTAATGAGCTTATGTTGATGAGTGCTATCTCAGGTGCGGAAATGGCAATGTGCGATGTTGGCATTGATGTGGTTCCTGGATCGGGCGTTGCAGCAGCTCAGGAATTTTATCGCAAAAATTCGCCCAAAATGGCGCTGGCGGCTGAGTAAACCATTTAGAGGGATTACTGATATGGATATTCACGAGTATCAGGCTAAAGATATTTTATCTAACTTCGGCGTAGACATCGCGCCAGGGGCTTTGTCTTACAGCCCAGAGCAGGCCGCGTACCGTGCCCGTGAATTAGGAGGTGAGAAATGGGTTGTAAAGGCCCAAGTTCACGCGGGAGGAAGAGGTAAGGCAGGCGGTGTGAAGGTTTGCAGTAGTGATCATGAAATTCACGAAGCATGTGAAAGCATGTTTGGTCGAAAGCTGGTAACACATCAAACTGGCCCACAGGGCAAAGGCATTTACCGAGTTTATGTTGAGTCGGCAGTGTCCATCGCACGTGAAATTTATCTCGGGCTTGTTCTTGATCGATCAACCCAACGTGTCATGATCGTAGCGAGCGGAGAAGGCGGAATGGAAATTGAAGACATCTCCATGGAAAAACCCGAGTCTATCGTACGTTCTACTGTTGAGCCAGCAGTGGGTCTTCAGGATTTTCAGGCTCGTGAAATCGCTTTTGATTTGGGTATTGACGATTCAATGGTGTCACAGATGGTACGTTCCTTGAGGGGGTGCTACCGCGCGTTTCGCGACCTAGATGCAACGATGGTCGAAGTGAATCCTTTAGTTATCACCCATGATAATCGCATTATCGCTTTGGACGCAAAAATGACGTTCGATGACAATGCTTTATTTCGCCATCCCCAGATTTCTGAGCTTCGTGACAAAAGCCAAGAAGATCCTCGAGAAAGTAGGGCTGCAGACCGTGGTTTGTCTTATGTCGGTCTCGAAGGGAATATCGGCTGCATCGTAAATGGGGCCGGACTTGCTATGGCAACGATGGATACGATCAAGCTTGCCGGTGGAGAACCTGCAAACTTTTTGGACATTGGTGGTGGCGCAACGCCGGAGCGTGTGGCCAAGGCCTTCCGTCTTGTACTTTCAGATGACAATGTTCAAGCCATCCTGGTAAATATTTTCGCAGGTATTAATAGATGCGACTGGGTTGCCGAAGGCGTTGTAGCGGCGTTGAAAGAAGTAGAGGTTGATGTCCCCGTAATAGTAAGACTGGCGGGCACTAATGTGGAAGAAGGGCAACGTATTCTTGCCCAATCCGGCTTACCGATCATTCGCGCAAGTACTCTGATGGAGGCGGCGGAACGTGCAGTTGGTGCATGGAAAAACGATCTTAAACTTGGCGCAAATGCGAGTGCATTAAAATGAGCATTTTCATAGATAGAAATACTCCCGTAATTGTCCAGGGTATCACAGGTAAGATGGCCCGCTTTCACACTAAAGATATGATTGACTATGGCACCAACGTTGTCGGTGGTGTCGTGCCGGGAAAAAAAGGTCAAAAGGTTGAGGGAGTACCAGTTTTTAACACGGTGAAAGAAGCTGTTGATCAAACAAGTGCTGAAGCTAGCTTAGTTTTTGTACCGCCTCCATTTGCTGCTGACAGTATTATGGAGGCTGCCGATGCCGGTATAAATTATTGCGTTTGTATTACCGACGGTATCCCTGCGCAGGACATGATCCGGGTAAAGAGATACATGCGCCGGTATCCCAAAGATAAGCGAATGGTTCTCACTGGACCTAATTGTGCCGGTACGATCAGTCCCGGTAAAGCGCTTTTGGGCATTATGCCGGGCCATATTTACCTAGAGGGAAATGTTGGAATCGTCGGGCGTTCTGGCACTTTGGGCTATGAAGCAGCTGCGCAACTTAAAGAACTCGGTTTAGGCGTATCAACCTCTGTTGGTATTGGAGGAGATCCTATCAACGGTTCATCGTTCAAAGATATTCTCGAGCGATTTGAAAATGACGATCAAACAGAAGTTATCGCTATGATTGGTGAAATCGGTGGACCTCAGGAAGCTGAAGCTGCTGACTATATCCGCGAGCATGTAACAAAGCCAGTAGTTGCCTATGTGGCTGGTCTAACAGCTCCAAAAGGGCGAACAATGGGTCATGCTGGAGCGATCATCTCTGCTTTTGGTGAAAGCGCCTCGGAAAAGGTAGAGATCCTCAGTTCCGCAGGTGTAAACGTGGCAGAAAACCCTGCCGTTATTGGCAGTACCATTGCAAGCGTTATGCAGTAAGGAGCGGCCCATGTTTGAGCCCCGTGCTTTTGCGACAGATATAAGATCTATGGCACTTGAGGCACATGTTAACCATTGCTCTGGCGCTGGGCTTAATCCAACAAATGCTCCCATTTCCCCGAGTTATCGAAAAGTGGCGGTGGAGTAAATGGATGCAGCTCTTCCAAAATCTCTTGACTTCATTGGAGCGAATAAATTTGAATTTGCCATTAGACAAGCAATTATCCTGATCGGTTATTGTTACGTTGCTTGTAAGGCGAACACAAATTGGCAACAAAAAAGACAAACATAAGCGGCGATTTGTCCTTTTGAGAATTTGCGACTGTGCATTGATAACCGCTAGAAATATATATTAGTTTATTTAATAAATAAATCGAACTGGAGTGATCAATATGAATGCACCTCACAAACTAATTACATTCTTCGCGGATGACTTAGAATCGCGTGATTCGGCGGTATTTGGCGCG
>MDTB01147647.1_pt1 | contig 13103 bp, 10 predicted proteins | sample 811161 | NCBI WGS metagenome assembly MDTB01 (sample SAMN05326650, study PRJNA326480) | marine metagenome | isolation source: seawater | place: Mediterranean Sea | collected 2009 | reverse complement strand
TTTTGAACCATCAAACCTTACTTTTATCTTATCTTCTAAAATTTTGTTTGAACTTTTTGTAGCTATAACGGTCGTTCCTCCGTAGCCAGTTACTCGACAAAACCAATTGTAAAATGGTACCGCCGCAAAAGAGGCTAGTCCCATAACGCTCACAATTGAAATTAAATAAAGAAGTGTTTTTCGTTTAGCATTCAATTTTTAATATCACTTTCCACCATTTCCGGTCGTAAACTGTGATCAAATGCTTGCATCTTACTGCCATTAGTTAATTTTACTATTGTCACCAAAAAAATAACTGCTACCAGACATCCCATTATTACGCCTAACCAGATGTTATTTTTACCCCGCCGAGTGTATATTTCATGTTGTCTTTTTATCATGATTTTTCTCTAAAATAATTGTGGCCAAGCAAAATAGCTGACCGTATAGAAATCTAAAAATGATTCAATTGCGATAACTACAAAGTGGGCAAACAAATAAAAGATTGAAAATATAAAAAGCTTTTTTTCAACATCAAAATTATCAGCTTTTGATGCAACCTCATCTCTTTTGAAAATTTTCAACGCTCCCATCAAAAACCAGCCATTCAATAACATACAAACAAAAAAGTATAACGGACCACCAATGGACGAAAACGCTATTACTAAGGACAAAATTGTCAAAAGAAGTGTATAAACAAGTATATGTTTTCTTGTTGTTAACATGCCATGGGTTACTGTCAGCATTGGCACCTTGGCTGCTGTGTAGTCTTGTTTCATAAAAATTGCCAACGTCCAAAAATGAGGCGGAGTCCAAACGAAAATCAATAAAAACATTAAAATGCTCTCAAGCCCAATACTTCCAGATGCGATACTCCAACCGATCATGGGAGGAAATGCACCAGCCGCTCCACCTATTACAATATTCTGCGGAGTAACTCTTTTTAACCAGATCGAATAAATTACGATGTAAAAGAAAATGGTGAAAGCCAATAGGCCTGCAGCCAAAGCATTCGCGAAAAGACCTAACATCATAACAGAAAGAATTGACAAAATTATACCCAATACAAGAGATTGCTCAGAAGCAATTCTTCCTGATGGAACTGGCCGACCAGCAGTTCGTTTCATGACGGAGTCAATGTCTGAGTCCCACCACATGTTTAAAGCACCTGCTGCGCCAGCACCGATGGCAACGCACAACAAAGAAGCTAAAGCAATTACAGGGTGCGTCGAGTAGGGCGCGGCAAACATACCTACTGCAGCAGTAAAGACTACTAACCTCATTACCTTTGGCTTTAAAAGTTCGAAATAGTCACTTATTAACGGCTCTTTATCATTTATATCTGCTGTAATATCAACCATTTCAACTCAATCCGCTAAGTACAAAAAAATATTTATCAATTATTCAGTGCTAACTTTATTTTTCTTGGTTCGCCTGCAAACTCCACTATTGCTTCGTCCAACCACCGTTCATACAAGTCTTTACTTACAACTTTCACTACAATCGGCATGTATGCATGATTTTTACCGCACAATTCAGAGCATTGCCCAAAAAAAACACCCTCTTTATCAGCATTAAACCATGTCTCGTTCAAGCGACCGGGCACGGCATCCATGTGAACACCAAAAGCTGGAATTTTCCAGGCGTGAATGACGTCAGCTCCTGCGATCTGCATCCTAATGTTTGTTCCAACTGGCACAACTACTGGATAATCTGTCGCTAAAAGATATTCGTCTGATTGATAGCCATAATCTTCTAACTCTTCTCGTTCGAGCATAAATGCGTCGAAGTTAAAATTATGCTCAGGATATTCATAATTCCAATACCATTGATTGCCAGTAGCCTTTATTGTGACTTCTGACTCTGGTATTTCTAGCTGATTGAATAATATCGGTAATGAAAAAGACCCAATCACTATTAATATAAAAATCGGAACAACCGTCCATGTAATCTCCAAAGCAGAATGATGGGTAAATGTTGCAGGGTTGGGATTCGACCTACGATTATATTTTACTGCTACCACTCCCAATAAGATTACCACAAAAACAGATGTCAAAATAACAAAGATAAGTAACATATCGTCTAACCACTGAATATCCCGCGCCAAATCAGTAGCTGGTGGTTGGAAACTAGTTCCCCCCGGCACTGGCTTACCAAGGGTATCTAGACCTTCCAAAAGATCTTGAGTCCATGCAACGCCAGCACAAGTGAAACCTACACAAGTGGTAAAAAATTGTAAAATAAACCTGTTTATTTTAGTGGCCATCGTTCGTCCCGTTCTTTCTCTTTAAAAACGCATTTATCAGTCTCGTCTATTTTATATCTATTGACACCAGCTAACTGTACTGACCCCATACTAAATAGAACCAACTTAGCAAATATCAAGTCCGTCTTTATTGTTCAAGCATAAATAAATCTTTTCAAATACACTCTCTGTTTATATAGAGGTTTCTACAAGTAAAAGGAGAAAATTTTTATGAGTGAAAGAGTCGCAACCTTCAAACCATTTAATAACTGTTTAGATTTCGATACAACTTTGAAGGAGTTAAGAATTTCCTTGACCAACGCCGATGATGGCGAACTTTACTTAGAAAATTCTCGTAGTGAGAGTATATCATTTGATGATGGGAAACTGCGTCATGCAGGTTACAATGCATCGCAGGGTTTTGGTCTTCGCGCCATCCAAGGTGAAGTTATCGGATACGCACACTCCTCCACTATTGATGAAAAAGCGATTAAACATGCGGGTAAAACAGTTAAATTAGTGTCTAGTGATTGTTCCAAAACCACCGAACCACCGAGTAAGGCCTTTAGAGCCCTCTACAGTCAAGATGATCCAATTATTTCTGTACCATTTGATAAAAAAGTGGAAATACTTAAAGAAATCGACGACTACACGAGATCGCTGGATAAACGAGTGGTTCAAGTTAACGCCAATTTTGGAGCTTCAATACAACAAATAGCTATTCTAAGAATAGATGGTAATTTGACTACGGATATTCGTCCCATGGCAAGGATCAACATTAGTGTAATTGTAGAGCAAAATGGTCGACGGGAAAGCGGATCCTCCGGAGCAGGAGGTCGATTTGATTTAGCTTCGCTTTTAACAAGAAAATCTTGGCAAAAACATGTTAAAGAATCACTACGCATCGCCATTACAAATTTAAAGTCAAGTCCGGCTCCAGCTGGCACGATGGATGTTGTTCTGGGGCCAGGTTGGCCTGGAGTTTTACTCCATGAAGCCGTCGGACATGGTCTTGAAGGGGACTTCAACCGAAAGAAAACTTCAGCTTTTTCTGATCTAATGGGTAAAAAAGTTGCGTCTGAAAATGTTACCATCGTAGACGATGGGACAATAAAAGATAAAAGGGGATCAATTAATATTGATGATGAGGGAACTCCTAGCGCCAAAAACACATTAATCTCAGATGGTAAACTCGTCGGCTTGCTACACGATCGCCACAATGCCCGTCTTATGGGCGTAAATCCAACTGGAAATGGTAGGCGAGAAAGTTATCAGCACGCTCCAATGCCTAGAATGACAAATACTTTTATGGTCGCGGGTGACGAAAACCCAGCCAATATTTTAGAAAACCTAAAAGATGGAATTTACGCTACAGGTTTCTCAGGAGGACAAGTAGACATTACAAATGGTAAATTTGTTTTTTCATGTACGGAAGCTTATAAAGTGGTAAACGGTCAGATCAAGGAACCCCTAACAGGTGCAACTCTGATTGGCGATGGAGCGACAGCGCTTACAAAAATCAGGGCAGTTGGCAACGACTTATCCCTTGATCCAGGAATTGGGAATTGCGGGAAGGCTGGTCAATGGGTGCCAGTTGGTGTTGGTCAACCAACACTTTTAATTAGTGGTTTAACTATAGGAGGTAGCCAAACCCACGTTTAAAATTTCGTGTAAATAAAAAAATTATTTATAAAGTGTAATTAAAATAGATGTTATTAATTCAGTTTATTAGGCTAAATTAATAGCCGAAGCAGGCAGGAGAGCGCATAATGGCCGTAGTAGTAGTAGAGTCACCGGCGAAAGCAAAAACAATTAATAAATACTTAGGTTCAGATTTTGTTGTACTAGCTTCAGTTGGGCACGTGAGAGACTTACCCAGCAAAAAAGGAGCAGTCGATCCAGCTAATGGTTTTCAGATGAACTGGGAAGTAGACGGGAACAAACAGAAGAATATAAAAATAATAGCAGATGCCCTTTCAAATCAAAACAAACTAATTTTAGCAACTGATCCAGACCGAGAAGGCGAAGCAATATCTTGGCATTTGCTCGAAGTTCTTCAAAAAAGACGGGCTCTAAAAAAAACTACTTTGGTAGAACGGGTTGTCTTCAACGCAATAACTAAAAATTCTGTGCTGGAGGCAATGAAGAATCCTCGGGAAATAAACATGCCTCTCGTAGAGGCTTATTTGGCTCGGAGAGCCCTGGACTATCTTGTCGGCTTTGGATTGTCCCCAGTTTTATGGCGAAAATTGCCCGGCGCGAGATCGGCTGGTCGCGTCCAATCAGTTTCATTAAAACTCCTGGTTGAAAGAGAAATGCAAATCGAAGCCTTTAATACAGAAGAATATTGGTCGATTGAAACAGTTTTCAACACGGAATCTCAAGAAAGTTTTCATTCAAAACTTTTCCTTTTTGATAACAAAAAAATAGAAAAACTCACAATTAAATCTGGTAAAGATGCAGAAACTATGTCTGGTTTAATTGAAAAAACTGACTTCTTCGTCAACTCCATCAAATCAGCACCAAAAAATAGAAATCCCGCAGCGCCATTTATGACCTCAACTTTACAACAGGAAGCAAGTAGAAAACTGGGTATGGGAACGAAAGAGACAATGATGACCGCACAACGACTTTATGAGTCTGGGTTTATAACTTACATGAGGACTGATGGCATAGATATGGCACCAGAAGCAGCTAACGAGGTGCGCAACCTCATTGTTGAGATGTATGGAGATAGATATGCACCCAAAAACCCACGAATTTACAAAAATGCATCTAAGAACGCTCAAGAAGCACATGAATGCATTAGACCAACTGATATCAGGATATCTCCAAAAAAAGCATTGGAACTCGACAAAATTCAGAATGAGTTATACAAACTTATTTGGAATAGAACAATTTCTTCACAAATGGAAAGCGCCAAATTTGAAGCAACATCCATTGAAGTGTTTAACAATGAAAAATCAATCGGTTTTAGAGCTTCAGGTCAAGTTTTACTCTTCGATGGTTTTCTAAAAGTATATGTTGAAGGCAAAGACGACGAAAAACAAACTGAAGATGAATCACGACTTCCCAAGCTGACAGAAGGTCAGAATCTAAATATTGGTAAGATCATGTCAGATCAACATTTCACCCAACCGCCTCCTCGTTACAGCGAAGCAACACTTGTGAAAAGGATGGAAGAATTAGGGATTGGGCGACCGTCAACCTATGCATCGACTGTCACTACAATTCTCGACAGAGAATATGCTCGTAAAGAAAAAAATAAACTAGTGCCCGAAGATAAAGGACGATTAGTAACAATTTTTCTAAATAATTATTTTAATAAATATCTTGAATATGACTACACTGCGGATTTAGAAAAAAAACTGGATAAAGTGTCCGCAGGAAAGGCTAATTGGAAGCAAATCTTAAATGAGTTTTGGGACGAATTTGAAAAAGCGATTGAAAATACTTCTGATTTAAGGATTACAGAAGTCCTCGAAAAACTTAACGAAGTCTTGGCCCCACATATTTTCCCATCATCTGGAGATGGTTCAGATCCTCGCCTTTGTAAGATATGTAATGAAGGCAGGTTGTCCATGCGAACATCCCGGTCAGGTAGTGCATTTATAGGTTGCTCTAATTATCCTAATTGCAAGTATACTAGACCTTTAAGTTCAAAAGGAGACAGTTTAGCTGGTAATAGTTTAATTGAAAAAGTATTAGGTCAGGACCCATCAAACGTAGCTAATGCAATAACTTTAAAAAACGGACGCTTTGGTCCGTACGTTCAAATAGGAGAACAATTGGATTCAAAAATCAAGCCTCCTAGAGCATCAATCCCTAAAGGAATGGATACCGAAACAATAGACCTTGATAAGGCATTGAAGCTACTGGCACTACCAAGGGAAATTGGACCTCATCCAGTAGACGGAGTCATAGTAGAAGCTGCAATTGGCAGATACGGCCCTTATGTGAAGCATGGAAGGATATACGCAAACCTGACTGATCCCGAAGAAATATTGAGTATTGGAATGAATAGGGCAGTCGAGCTTTTGGAAGAAAAAATCAAGAAAGGCGGTAGCTATTCAGTAGCCAAATCTTTGCGTGAACTTGGAGAACATCCTCAATCGGGAACAATAGTCGTGATGGATGGCAAATACGGGCCTTACGTTAAATGGCAAAAAACAAATGCCACCTTACCAACCGGGACATCGCCAGAGCAAATAACGCTTGAGGAAGCAATTCATCTAGTTGATGAAAAAGTGAAAAAAAAGAAACCATCAGTTCGCAAAAAAAAGAAATGATTGAGACAAAAGCCGGTGAATGCAAAATTTAAAAAGCAAAAAATTGAATTAGTAATTATAACACGTATTTCCCATATGGGTGATGTGGAAGGACAAATTACTTTTGAGCAAGACCTACAAGATTTTCAGGACAAAACAATAATAAAATTCAATGACCATCCACCCCTCAAGGTTGGCGAAAAAATATTAGCCCGTATTACTGAGGACTGTGACCTAGAGACTAATTTACCTGTATTAATCGGTAAATTTATTCGAAAAATCAATGGCGCCCCTGAAAAAATAATTGGCGTTTATAAAAATGGTGTCAGTGGGAAGATACTCATTCCAACCGAGAAAAGAAATAAAGGACGTTACCAGGTTGAGAAAAATATTATCAATGCATTAGACGGCGAACTTGTAGAAGCACAAATAAAAAACCCCCGAAAAAGACTCGCTGCACCAAGCGTCGACATAATTCGAAGCCTGGGCGATCCAACGCAAATAAAATTGGCCTCCACTATTGCTATTTACGAACATGGAATTCCAAACGAATTTTCAAAACAAGTCAATCAAAATGCACGTCAGCGTGCAAACATCACAGTTGAAAATCCAACTGACCTGACAGATCTCCCGTTTATTTCAATCGACCCAAGCGATGCTAGAGATCACGATGACGCGATATACGCTATGGAAGATCCAGAAAATTCTGGTGGTTATATTATCTGGATCGCAATTGCTGATGTAGCAAAATATATTTTACAAGACAGTGAACTAGACTCAGAAGCCTTGAAACGTGGAAATTCAACATATTTCCCTGACCTTGTGGTTCCAATGATTCCAGATGTGTTATCTGGTAATATTTGCTCTCTGAAAGAAGGTAAAGTGAGAGCTGCCTTAGTCGTTAAAATATATTTAAACAGAATGGGCCAAAAAACAGCTCACGACTTTCATCGATGTATTATAAAAAATGAAATCGCATGTTCTTACGATGAAGCTCAAAGTATCCTCGATAACACAAGTGGAAACAAAACAAACACCAAATTAAAGAAACTTTTAATGCCAATTCATGCTGCTTACAAACTAATTGAAAAAAAAAGCCATGACAGACAACCGTTAGATCTAGAACTCGTTGAGCAAGAAATTTTATTTGACGCTACCGGTAAGGTTAAAACAGTAAAATCCAAAACACAATTTGAAGCGCATAGGATCATTGAAGAATATATGATACTAGCTAATATTTGTGCAACTGAAACCATTCAAGAAAATAAATTATCATTTCTTTATCGTATTCATGAACCTCCAACTTTTGAGAAAATTCTAAATTTAAAAACAGTTGCAAAATCACTCGGTGTAAATCTAAATGTTGGAGCGAAAATTACTCCGAATGATCTGAATATTTTGTTAAAAAAAGCTAAACAACAAAATTGTAGTGATCTTATAAACTTGGTGATACTGCGGTCAATGAACCAAGCACACTATTCACCCGTTAATCAGGGTCACTTTGGATTAAACTTATCTTGTTACTCCCACTTCACATCTCCAATAAGACGATATTCTGATCTTCTTATACATCGAGCATTAATTCATATTCACAACTGGGATAACAACTCAATTCTTAAAAATCAAATAGACCTGATCAAAATAGCAGAGCATCTAAGTAAAACTGAACGAAGATCAATGTTAGCAGAAAGAGATACAAAGGATAGATATCTGGCCACATTCCTTTCTGATAAAATTGACGCAGAATTCTCCGCACAAATAAATGGATTGTCTAAATCTGGCATATTTGTTCGTCTTGAGGAGACAGGAGCAGATGGTCTAATCCCACTATCATCGATCGGTGGCGAAAGATTCAATTTAAATACTCAAAAAAATAAGTTGATTGGTCGATCTTCAAAAATATCGTTCAACATTGGGGCCAATGTCTCGGTCAAACTTAAAGAAGCTAATCCCATCTCAGGAGGTCTGATATTTCAGTTAACCGAGTATGAAAACAAAACTTTCAAGATTTCAAAAAAAGCTACTCAAAGAGTTAAGTCACACCGAAAAAAAACAGATAAATTTAAGTACTGATATCTGCGTCCCTGTCTACAATCCATTCATCACTTTGCATCTCATACAATCGCGAAACGGTTCTATCAAACTCGAATGAGCCTTTACCTGTAGGATAGAGCATCTCTGGCTTTGCTTGAGCTAAACAAATAATTTTTATTCGGCTTTCATAAAGTGTATCTATTAACGCGACAAATCGTTTTGCTGAGTCCATTCCCATTTCTGTAAGGATAGGAATCTCCTCAACAAACAAAATTTTAATATTTTTGCAAATCGTGAGATAATCCAAAACTCCCAATGGTCCACCACACAGCTCATTAAACGAACTTCGACCCACACCATTCGAATATTTTGGTAAAGTAATAATTCGACCCTTTATTTGCAACTTTAGTTCTTTGGGAGGTTCTACAATAAAAGACTTCCAAATTTTATCGAAACCTTCTCGCATTACCTGATTAATTGGCCAAAAATATATTTGACTTCTAGATAATTTATCGCGACGATAATCTTTTTGCGCATGCAACTCAATTACATTTAAGCGGTTTTTTAATAAATCTATAAATGGGATGAAAAGTTGTCTATTCAAACCATCCTTGTATAAATCATCAGGATGCCTATTAGAGGTTGTAATAATAAATGTCTCTTTTGCTATTAATGCCGAAAATAATCGACCAACAATCATTGCATCAGTAATGTCAGTTATCTGGAATTCATCAAAACAAAGAACCTCTACGTTCTGTGAAATTTCATTAGCAACAACAGTTATCGGATCGCGTTCGCCCTTTTCTCTCGAATTATTTATCCGTTCATGCGTTTCCTGCATAAAGCTATGAAAGTGCGTGCGAAGTTTTTTTTTAGAACGAACTTCAATAAAAAAAATATCCATAATCATTGATTTGCCAGTTCCAACACCTCCATAGATGTAAAAACCAAGCGCTTTGGAAACATCTCTAACCTTTAAAAGTTTAAAAAACCAAGATTTGGAATGAATAATTTTTTTCGTTCGAGGCAAAGTATCTGTTAAAGTAAGAAAGGAATCTAACTGGTCCAAAACTGCAAGTTGGGCTTTATCTGAATCAATTACTCCACTTTTCACAAGAGATCCATAGTTTTGTGCACACCTGGCAACCTGGACGACGTCTTTTTTTTGTCGCATTTAACTAATACCTTTTAATGGCACCGACCAGCCTACAAATCATCATTTGGCCAAACCTACTAATTCAATAACGGTTTTTTTTTGAAGGGCTTTTCGATTTATTTGTCTTTGCCTTTCTCTAAAACCATCTTTTCTCCTCATAGAATGTTGATCGAAACAATTGTGGCAGCTGACTCCCTCTTCATATTGAGCACTGATCTTATCGATATCAGAAATTGGTCGTCTGCAAGCGAAACATAAATTATAAGATCCTTCCTCTACACCATGCTTAACTGAGACTCTTTGATCAAATACAAAACATTCACCTTTCCATTTACTTTCTTGGATTGGAATTTCTTCTAAATATTTAAGAATACCCCCTTTTAAATGGAAAACATTAGCGTGGTGATTCTGAATCAGATAGTTGGTTGATTTCTCACACCTAATTCCACCCGTACAAAACATTGCGATTTTTTTGTCTTTATACTGGTCTGAATTCTTATCCCACCAAGTAGGAAAATCTCTAAACGTTTGGATTCCTGGATTAACAGAACCATCAAAAGTACCTATAGCCACCTCATAATCGTTTCTAGTATCAATCACAACAACATCATCTTGTTTAGTAAAATTATTCCAATCTGCAGCGTTGACGTAATGTCCAACCAATTGACTTGGCCTAACTTCGGGCTTACCCATCGTGACAATTTCCGTCTTTAAGCGAACCCGAAGTTTTAAAAATGGCAATTTAAATGCAAAACTAAATTTATACTCAAGGCCTTTACAGCCGGATAAATTCTGAAGGAAAACCAAGACTTTGTCGATATCATTTTCATACCCTGCCACTGTTCCGTTTAAACCTTCTTGAGCAATCAAAACCGTACCTACAACTTTGTTTGCTTCACAATAATCAAACAACGACAGCTTTAATGTTGGTAAATCTGCAAAAGAGGTAAATTTATAAAATGCAAGAATTTTAATTTTTTTCATTTCTTTTACTAACAAATTCAGAGTGAATTTGACAAGGTCATCGAAGCAAGTATCTTGACTTTCTTTTCTCTTGTAGCTATTTGATGCCTAACTTCTGATTTAGTTGTTTTTTAACGGTCCGAAACTTAGTTAACGATCAACACCCGCTAGCGCGTTGCGCCCGCGGGTGCTCAGTATCTTTGTGTAAGTATAATATAGTAAATGTAAAAAGGCCTAAAATGTTCGAAAACTTATCTCAACGGCTCTCAAATGTTTTTGAGCGACTAACTAAACAGGGGGCACTTTCGGAAGGAGACATCTCTGCAGCTCTACGTGAAGTGCGTACAGCTTTGCTGGAAGCAGATGTTTCATTATCAGTCGTACGGCATTTAATAAAATGCGTGGAAGCTAAAGCAAAGGGACAAACTGTCACAAAATCTGTCACGCCAGGACAACAGGTTGTCAAAATTGTTCACGATGAATTGGTTCAAACCCTTTCCGGCGAAACTTCTGACAATTCAGATTTAAAAATTGATACTCCACCCGCTCCGATATTAATGGTTGGTCTGCAAGGATCAGGAAAAACGACCACCACCGCAAAAGTTGCTAAATGGCTATCCGGTAAAAGTAACAAGAAAATCTTAATGGCGAGTTTAGACACCAATAGACCAGCTGCAATGGAACAATTGGCGGTTTTGGGTCAGCAAATAGATATAGATACCCTTCCAATTGTAAAAGGCCAAGACCCCATTTCAATTGCAAAAAGAGCAAAACAACAAGCATTGCTCGGTGGTTATGACATTTTTATTTTAGATACCGCAGGTAGACTGCACGTTGATGCACAACTCATGGATGAAATTCAAGCTATTAAAAAAACAACCCAACCTAAAGAAATCCTCTTGGTGGTTGATAGCTTGACAGGTCAAGATGCAGTGAATGTGGCCAAAGAGTTTGATTCAAATTTGGCAATATCAGGAGTTGTGCTAACACGAATGGATGGTGATGGGCGAGGAGGAGCCGCCTTGTCAATGCGAGCTGTGACGGGCAAACCAATCAAATTTGTTGGGGTAGGCGAAAAATTAGATGCTTTGGAGCAATTTCATCCCGAGCGAGTTGCTGGAAGAATTTTAGGCATGGGCGACATCGTCGCACTCGTCGAAAAAGCCCAAGAAACTATTCAAGCTGACGAAGCATCAAAAATGATGAAGCGTCTTCAAAAAGGTCAATTCAATATGAATGACTTGAAATCCCAACTTGAGCAAATGATCAAAATGGGTGGGATGCAAAGTTTACTCGGTATGATGCCCGGTATGAGTAAAATCAATCAAAAGATACAGAATTCTGGATTCGAGGACACAAGTATTCGGCGACAAATAGCTATCATTCAATCGATGACTAAGAAAGAAAGATCCAACCCCGGATTATTGCAAGCAAGCAGAAAAAAGAGAATATCAGCAGGATCGGGTACCGAAGTCTCCGAATTAAACCGTTTGCTGAAAATGCATCGTCAAATGTCAGATATGATGAAGAAACTTGGTCGAACAGGCAATAAAGGAATGCTAAGAGGAATGATCGGACAAATGATGGGTAAAGGAGTTAGCGCACCTATACCTAGCTTAGATACCAATATATCTCAACCTAATTATGGAAACCTCTCAGGACTTAATTTGCCCGGAAATTTAGCTAATTTTGGTAAGAAGAAGTAGGCAAAAATGAATAATGATTCTGATAGCGTCGAATTAATCCTTAAATCTCACAGAGACTCTATTGATCGCTTAGACGCCATATTAGTTTATACGTTGGCAGAACGCTTTCAACATACAAGGACAATTGGCGAATTAAAAGCAAAGAATAATTTGAACCCATCTGATCCAGAACGAGAAACAAAACAAATTACAAGATTAGAACGTTTGGCGAAAGATTCTAATTTAGACCAAATTTTTGCAAAGAAATTCCTTACCTTTGTCATTTCAGAGGTAATCAAGCAGCATGAAACTTTACAAAATAACTGAAAAATAATTTAGGAGATAACAATGGCTATAAAAATTCGTTTAGCTCGCGGCGGGTCAAAAAAACGACCTTTTTACAGAATAGTGGCAACGGATAGTAGAATGCCTCGAGATGGACGTTTCATCGAAAAACTTGGCACTTATAATCCTCTGCTACCAAAGGATAATGAAAAACGGGTTATCATGAATATGGAAAGAGTCAAATATTGGTTAGAGCTTGGCGCAAAGCCAACAGATAGAATTCAAAGAATGCTTGAGGCGGATGGGACACTTCCAAAAACTACGCGAAATAACCCGCAAAAGGCTATAGCGGGGAAAGCAGCTCAAGAAAGGATAAAAGCGAAAGCTGAAAAAGAAGATAAAACAGAAATAACAGCAAAAACTGAAAAAGAAGACAAAACAGAAATAACAGCAAAAACTGAAAAAGAAGACAAAACAGAAATAACAGC
>MDTB01092766.1_pt1 | contig 13103 bp, 11 predicted proteins | sample 811161 | NCBI WGS metagenome assembly MDTB01 (sample SAMN05326650, study PRJNA326480) | marine metagenome | isolation source: seawater | place: Mediterranean Sea | collected 2009 | reverse complement strand
TGGCATACGTTTGGCCCGAGACGTGTAGGAGGTCGCTTGGCGAACGCGAATGGAGTGGTTTTCTACGATTTAGGTCTTGAAGATCGGTTTGCGGTAACCGAGGTCCTGGAAGGGCTGCAACAACCGCAAAAGCGAATCGCGCCGAAATATTTTTATGATGAACGCGGTTCCCAACTGTTCGATGCGATCACCGAGCTTCCGGAATATTACCCCACCCGTACAGAGATGGGGCTGTTTGATCAGTGTTTGCCGCAAGTTCACCGTCTCGTCGGCGAACAACCCGTATGCGTACTAGAGTATGGCAGCGGTTCGAGCAAAAAAATCCGCCGCGTATTAGAGGTGCTGGACCCCGAAGCATACGTTCCGGTAGATATTTCTCGTCAATATCTGTTGGATAACACTCACCAGTTACACCGCGACTTTCCACACATTGCGATGTACCCGGTGTGCGCCGACATAAGTCGCAGTTTCGCACTGCCCGCAGAGATAGGATCTATGCAGGTCTTAGGCTTTTACCCAGGTTCCAGTATCGGCAACTTCTCCCCCGAGCATGCGATAGAGTTTCTGCAACGGGTGGCGCACACTTTGGGCAAGGCAGCGCACCTGTTGATTGGGGTGGATGCAAAAAAATCGATACAAGTTTTGGAGGCGGCTTACAACGACAGTGCTGGGGTAACTGCAGCTTTCAATCTGAACGTGTTGCAACATTTGAATGATCAATTACAAGCAGATTTTCGCCTAGAAAACTTTCAGCACGAAGCTAGGTATAACAACGAACAGGGCTGTATTCAGATGTTTCTCCGTAGTACCTGTGCGCAACGGGTAACGATCAACGATGCAGTGATCTCTCTCGCCCAAGGCGAACGCATTCATACCGAAGATTCCTTTAAGTATTCTGTGGAAGAATTCGTGCAGATGGCTCAGCAGGCCGGCTTTGCGACGGTCGAGCGTTGGCAGGATGCCAAGCAATGGTATTCCCTGTTCTTGTTGCGGGTTCAGTAATCGACCTTCAAAGTGGCAACAGAGCAACATGGGATACCGCTAAAAGTTAACGACTTGCCGCAGTTTGTAAGCCGGTGAAAGATCAGCGCCGTTTGTTGTCGAATTCTTTGAGCGTCCAGCTTGGGACCAACGCCCCCGCTTTATCCAGATCGCCATTCCCTTTGGTGGGGTCTTGCGGCACCAGATAGTAGGGCTTGCCCCAGTTCGGTACTACACGAATCATGCGCAGCACGCCGTTTTGCCGGAATTCGTAAACCACTTCGTCTTGCCGAGCAATGATGGTTACATCTGGCCCCATGGGCGCTTGTTGTGAGTGCAGGTGCACAGCACTGAATATAAAAAGAGTGATAAGCACCCATCTCATGCGCCTGTGTTGCTGCGGTTGCTGTAGTAAAGTGTTCACACCCAGTTTGCTAAGGCCAGTCCAGTGTCCAATCTAAAGCCTAATCAAGCGTCAGAGCAACCGCCATTGGTATTGGTGGATGGCTCCTCTTATCTGTTTCGAGCGTATTACGCGTTACCGGATCTTACCACGAAGGCGGGTAAGCCAACAGGAGCTATTCGTGGCGTGATTAGCATGATTCGTAAGTTGGCTAAAGATTATCCCGGTAGTCCCGTCGCAGTGGTGTTTGACGCGCCAGGTAAGACCTTTCGGGACGACATGTACAGTGAATACAAGGCCAATCGCTCCGCTATGCCTGACGACCTGCGAGAGCAGATTCAGCCGATTCACGATCTGATCCGCGCCATGGGTTTGCCGTTGGTCTGTATAGAGGGTGTTGAGGCAGACGATGTCATTGGCACCTACGCAACCATGGCAACCGCGCAACAACGCGACACGGTGATATCTACTGGCGATAAAGATATGGCGCAGTTGGTGAGTGATCACGTGACATTGGTCAATACCATGACCGATACCCAAATGGATCGCGAAGGCGTGGGTGAGAAGTTTGGTGTTACCCCAGAGCAAATAGTCGACTACCTCGCGCTTATGGGCGACACCGTGGACAACATTCCAGGGGTTCCAAAAGTTGGCCCCAAGACTGCGGCGAAGTGGCTCAACGAATTCGGTACGCTGGACGCGCTAATGCAACGGGCGGATGAAATCAAAGGTAAGATCGGCGACAACCTGCGCGGCGCATTGGAACAATTGCCCTTGTCGAAAGCGCTGACGCAGATCAAGTGTGACGTACCTCTGCCCTTAAGGCTTGATCAGCTACAGCCGGTAGAACCTGACCAGCAGCATTTGCGAGAGGCGTTTAGTGAGCTCGAGTTTAAGTCGTGGTTGGATGCGTTGGACAGCGAGGACTTGGCTGTTGAGCAAAGCGGCAGTGCCGCTGCGGTCAGCGCCGAGCAGGACTATCACCTGATAATGACGGAAGCGGAATTGCAGCAGTGGGTTGTTGAACTGCGCGCTGCCGGAGAGTTCGCGGTAGATACTGAAACTACAAGCATCAATTATATGCAGGCACAGTTGGTGGGATTTTCTTTCGCCGCCCGGCCGGGGCGCGCTGCGTACGTGCCGGTTGCCCATGACTATCCTGGGGCGCCAGAGCAATTGTCATTGGACACCGCATTGGCATTGCTCAAGCCGTTACTCGAAGATCCGCAGCTGACAAAAATAGGCCAAAACATTAAATACGACATGAGTGTATTGGCGCGTTACGGCGTGAACTTCGCCGGGCCTTTGTTCGATACCATGCTCGAATCCTATGTGCTTAACAGCACTGCCACGCGGCACAACATGGATGCCCTTGCCGAGTTCTACCTAAATCGCAGCACTGTGCATTTTGAAGACATCGCCGGTAAAGGCGCCAAGCAACTGACGTTTAATCAAGTATCGGTGGACGTCGCTGGCAATTACGCGGCGGAAGACGCGGACATTACCCTGCAACTGCATCAGCACCTGCTGCCGCTACTGCGTGCTGAGTCGAAGCTTGAACAAGTGTTTTCACAGATCGATATGCCGCTAGTAGAGATCTTATCAGCGGTAGAACGAGGGGGCGCCTTAGTAGACGGCCGTTTGCTGAAACAACACGGCGCGGAGCTTGCTCAGCGATTGCATACGCTGACAGAAGAAGCCTGGGAGCAAGCGGGTGAGACCTTCAATCTTGACAGTACTAAGCAACTGCAAGCGATCTTTTACGACAAACTTAACTTGCCGGTGTTAAAAAAGACGCCCGGCGGTAAGCCCTCTACCGCAGAGCCGGTGCTGGTTGATTTGGCCCAAGATTACGAGTTGCCGGCGACTATTCTGCAATATCGGGGTTTAGCAAAGCTTAAGTCGACCTATGCGGACAAGTTGCCGCTGGATATAAATTCGGACACTGGACGCATTCACACGTCTTATCATCAGGCGGTTGCGGCAACGGGCAGGCTATCTTCCGCAGATCCGAATTTGCAGAACATTCCTATTCGTAATGCGGAGGGTCGGCGTATTCGTCAGGCGTTCGTTGCACCGCCCGGCAGAGTTATTATGGCTTCGGATTATTCCCAGATCGAGTTGCGCATTATGGCCCATCTTTCTGGTGATGATGGTCTGCACAAGGCGTTTGCAGAAAATCAGGATATCCATCGGGCAACCGCGTCAGAGGTGTTTGACCGAGCGCCGGAAGCCGTTAGCGATGATGAGCGGCGTAGTGCTAAAGCCATTAACTTTGGGTTGATCTACGGCATGTCGGCGTTCGGCCTTGGACGCCAGCTGAATATCTCAAGAACCCTCGCGCAGGAATACATCGACCGGTATTTTGCTCGTTACCCGGGTGTTTTGCGGTACATGGATGAAACGCGTAGCCAGGCCGCGGAGCAAGGCTTTGTTGAAACAGTGTTCGGCCGACGTTTGTACCTGCCAGAGATAAACGCTCGTCAGGCTATGCGCCGGCAGGCTGCAGAGCGCACGGCGATCAATGCGCCGATGCAAGGTACTGCTGCCGATATCATTAAACGCGCGATGATCGCGGTTTATGGGTGGTTGAACACTGCGCCGCTAGATGCGCAGATGATTATGCAGGTTCACGATGAACTGGTTTTTGAAGTTGCCGAAGCTGATGCTGAAGTCTTACAGCACCAGGTAGAACAATTGATGTGCGCCGCAGCAGATTTGTCGGTGCCGCTCACGGTAGAGACTGGGTTCGGCGCCAATTGGGATGAAGCGCACTAGGCTGGCTTTCAATGGCAACGCGTCAGCGCCTACTCTGGCAAGGCCAACGACGACTCTAACCATGGCAATAGCACTGCTAGCAATTGCTCTTTTCCGCTGCCTTTAGCTGCAGAGAAGCACTGTATTGACGCTGTTGGATGATCTGCGTATTGACGTTGCAATTTGCTTAGCGCTTGTTGCTGACCGTTGCGCCCAAGTTTGTCAGCTTTGTTGAGCAAAATGTGGATCGGCAGTTGAGATTCCTTTGCCCAGCCCAGCATGTCTTGATCAAAGGGCTGGTTTGGATGGCGAATGTCCATTACTAAAACCAAACCGACCAAGTTGTCACGATAGGAAAGGTAGTGGTTTACCGCCTTCTGCCATTGTTGTTGTGCGCTCACCGTGGCTTTGGCGTAGCCGTACCCAGGCAGATCGACTAAGCGCCCTCCTTGGCGAACCGAAAAGAAGTTTAGTAGCTGGGTGCGCCCGGGTGTTTTACTGACCTTTGCGGTGCGTCGATTGCCCGTTAATTGGTTCAGCACCGATGATTTGCCGGCATTGGAGCGGCCAGCAAACGCCACCTCTGGCGCGTCTGCGGGTGGACAGCGGCGCAGATCCGGGGCACTGGTTAAAAAAGTTGCATCTAGGCGTTCGGGTAACAACACGTGCTTGTCTTGATATATAATCTCGCAGCGCCTGGGCAAGCAGCCTAGCGCGGTGTTTATTTGGCGGAGCTGGGTTCAAGAATAGGTGCGACCAAGTGTAGCACTACCCCAACTTTTCAGCTGTTCCTGTGGGCTTTTCAAGCCTAATCAAAATACGGAAGTAGAATCAATGAATGTTGTTGTGCGCTTAACAAAATGGATTATGGTTGCTGCTGGGATCTCACTAGCAATGGTCTCCCATGCGGCTGGTAATGCAGCAGCGGGTGCGGCCCAAGCGGCTGCTTGCGCGGCTTGTCACGGCCAAGATGGCGCGACTGCGATTGATCCGAGTTACCCGAACTTGGCCGGCCAGGGAGCGAAGTATTTGCATCGACAGCTGCAAATGTTCCAGTCGGGTGAGCGGAATGTGCCTTTGATGACTGCGCAACTGATCGGCAAATCTGCGCAAGACCTGCAAGATTTAGCAGCCTACTACGCGAGTTTGCCGGCAAAGGTTGGCGAAGCGACCGGCGATGACGACGAGCTCGTAACCGCTCGCAAGATATATAAAGGTGGTATTGCTGCGAAAGGCGTGGCCGCCTGTTCGGCGTGTCACGGCCCTGGCGGTTTGGGCAACGACCAAGCTGGGTTCCCGCGCATTGGTGGACAGGCAGTGGAATATACCATCGCCCAATTGACCGCTTATCGCGAAGGCAAGCGCGCCTCTGATGAAGCCTATGGTGCGATGATGCGAAACGTTGCAGCGGGCTTAACCGACGGTGAAATCGCCGTCGTGGCAGACTATATCCACGGACTGGCGCCGTAAATACACTCAAGTCCTCGGGAGCCGTAACCGACCATGCTTAATTTCGCTCTTAACACCAGAGGTCTTTGCAGATTGCTGCTGGTGGCCGCAGTCGTTTGGGGTTCTGTCGTAGCCGCTGCCGAGGGTGCTGGCGCGCAAAGTTCGTCTTACATAGAGGGACAACACTATTCCGTAATTGACGTGCCCGTCGCCACTGGCCTGCAGGGGTCGAATGCGGTAGAAGTCGTCGAAGTATTTTCTTATATGTGTATACATTGCTACACCTTTGATCCATTTCTAGAGGCCTGGCACGAGGCCCAGGACCAACAGGTGAGTTTCCAGCGCCTACCGGCGGTCTTCAGCCCGGCATGGCAAATACTCGCCCAAGCTTATTACACAGCAGAATCGTTAGGTGTTGTAGAACAGATGCACGAGCCATTATTCAAGGCGGTGCATGTAGATCGGCTAGATTTGCGCGACGAAGACCTCATGGCAGGATTGTTCAAGCGGCATGCTGATGTCGACGAAGATACTTTCAAAAAAGTATACAAGGCATTCTCGGTGCGCAGCCGGGTAATGCAGTCGCGAGCGAAAAGCCAAAGCTACGGCATCACTGGGGTGCCAACCATGATCGTTAACGGCAAGTACCGTGTAGACGGACAGTCTGCTGGTGGAAACGCAGAAATGCTCCGGGTCGTGGATTTCCTTGTCGCTAAAGAGCTGGGAGCAACCAGCAACTAGGTCCTGTTGTCTGGCAGATCTAAAGTCCTCGACCCTGGCAGGGCAGGAAAGCGGCCCCGCAAACCATAAGGTTCACGAGGCCGCAGCAGCGGCTTTAACGTCCAGCGGAGTCTGTGCTCGTGGTGGCCACAGACATCTGACAGGCGGGATTAAGCAACTCCGGATACTGCACCCTGAGGTCAGATTCGCATAGGGCGATCGTGTTCTTTGCTGTGTCGATAACGTACGCGCGAATGGCTTGAGAGCCGGCAACATCCATCGCATGGTCGAACTTGGGCATACCCTTGTTCTCGCGAGCGCCACCTACAACGATGGCATCCCAAATCGCGTGCACATCTTCACCTGAGTACAGCAAGTTAGGAATTGGCCCGACGGTACCGGCACCTGGGCCGTGACAAACCGCGCAATAACGAGCAAACAGCAATTCGCCCTCGGTGCGTTGCTCTGGCGTGTAATCCATCTTTTGCGGCGCTGGCACGTTGAGGTAGGTGATCTGGGTTTCTGGCAATTTCGCCGCTCCACCGAGTTTGAAGGTCAAAATTCGCCCCTCTGTTAATACGTTACCTTTGTGCCTGGGAGCGCCAGACGTCAGGGCATATGCTCCGCCCCAACCAGCGACAACAGAAATATACTGTTCACCGTCAATGGCATAGCTCACGGGAGCTGCGATGATGCCCACATCCACCGGCGACTCCCAGACAAGCTCGCCATTGTCCGCCCGGTAGGCGGCGAATTGGCCGTCAGCGCGACCCTGGAAAACCAGTCCGCCAGCAGTAGATAGCAGCCCACCGTTCCAGGTGGTCGCGTGTTCGACACGCCAAACTTCCTTTTGTGTCACCGGATCCCAAGCGGCCAGAAAACCACGAATGCTTTGCAGATTGTCGATCAACTCAGCGGGATCGGCAGTGGGAATGGTCTCTTTGAAGTCGGTGCCAAGATTCCAATCTTTAGGCGAATGCTTAAATGCATTGTCTTGGGCATAGTCGAAACGAAGATCCAGCGCGGGGATATATACCAGGCCGGTGTCAGGATGATAGGACATCGGATGCCAGTTATGGCCACCGAGGGGGCCGGGCTTGACGCGCTTACTGTCGTTAGCGTAGTTGCCAGCAGGACTTTCAACCGGGCGCCCGGTCTCTGGATCAACATGGGTGGCCCAGTTCATTGGCACGTAAGCCTCAGCAGAGATGAAGTCGCCATTGGTGCGGTCTAGTACATAAAAGAAACCGTTTTTGGGCGCCTGCATGATGACTTTACGCGGCTCATTGTTGATCTCGATGTCCGCTAAAATCATGTGTTGGGTGGCGGTATAGTCCCATGTGTCGCCAGGCGTGGTTTGATAGTGCCAGACGTACTCGCCGGTATCGGGATTTAACGCCACGATAGACGATAGGAACAAGTTGTCACCGCCGCCGGGGCTACGAATGTAGCGATTCCAAGGTGCGCCGTTGCCAGTGCCAATGTACAAAAGGTTGAGCTCTGGGTCGTAAGCCATGGAATCCCAGGCAGTGCCACCGCCCCCTACTTCCCACCATTTACCGCCCACCCAGGTTTTAGCTGCTTCTCGCATGGCGTCAGACTCAAAACCATCAGCTGGGTTTCCGGGTACGGTATAAAATCGCCATTCTTCTGTACCGGTTTCGGTGTCATAGGCGGTAACGTAGCCTCGAACTCCGTATTCGGCGCCACCATTGCCGATGACCACCTTGTCTTTAACAATTCTAGGCGCGCCGGTAATGGTGTACGGGCGATCAGGGAGCAAAGTATTGATGTCCCAGACTGGTTCGCCAGTGTTGGCGTCTAATGCAATTAGGCGGCCATCAATGGTGCCTACGTAAATTTTGCCCTTCCAGGCAGCCACGCCTCGATTGACCACGTCGCAACAGGCGTAACGCGCCCATGCCCGATCGACTTTAGGGTCGAACTCCCATAACAACTCGCCGGTTTTAGCGTTATGCGCCCACACCATCGACCAAGCGCCAGAGGTGAACATGACCCCGTCGACTACGATCGGCGTGGCCTCTAGGCCGCGTTTGGTGCCGGTATTCCAGTACCAAGCCAGACCCAGGTCGTCGACAGTATCCAAGTTAATTTGATCCAGCGGGCTATGGCGTTGCTCATCATAAGTGCGGCCATTAGACAACCAATTGTCCGCGTCGCCGCGGGTAATGCTTGCGCCATCTATGGCGGTGGCAGCATTATCTGCCGATGCAGTGGCCACCTCCACGGTGCTGGTGTTTTCTTCGCCGGCGCAACCGGCTAAGCAGGCGCAACCTAACGCGATAGCGATTCGTCTAGCCCTTGTGGATAGAGTATTGAAGTAAGACATGGACCCCTCCGTTATTAGTCTTCTACTCAATTTGAGTAGACCTATAGTAGTACTCTTAATCGTGGCAGTGTACTGCTAATAGGTGGCGGCTAGGGTACGGTCAGATTTTTTGCTCACTCTCGATAATTAGCCGCGTTAGTGGTTGTGCGATCAACTAACAGCGTGGGTTCAGCTGTCTGTCGAGGGACGCTGGCGCTGGGTTTTTAGGTGACTGCGAAATTTTTTCTTTTCGGCGCGACGTCGCTTTGTTGCCGCCGTGGGTTTGGTCGCGTAACGGGTCTTGGGCACGTGCCAAGCTGCGGCGATCATTCTCTCGGCACGGTCGATAGCGTCTTCCTTGTTGCGTAGTTGTGATCGATGACTGCTGGCCTGCAAGATGAGCTCTTGGGACTTGTTGATGCGTCGAGACTGTTGGTCGCGAAGCCGCTTTATGACACCGGGCGGCAGCGCCAACTTCGGCAATGGAATACGCAACTCAACTGCTGTTGCGGTCTTATTCACATGCTGACCGCCAGGTCCAGATGCGAGGACGAAGCGAAACTCGCAAAGATGCGCTGGCAATTTATACAAGGCCATGAATCCGTGATAACTGCTGCGGCTGCAAGTCTGCGGTCGCGGTTCGGTATGGCGTTGGGAGCTTCAAGGTCACTCGCCTTGGGAGGCAGAATCGCGGTCAAATACTCGTTGGTACGTTTGCTTCTTAGCTTTTTTGTGTTTAATGCTCACTTCCACTAACAACCTGCCGTCTTTGCGTATCGACCAGGATTTGCTGACTTTGCGTTCCGAGGTCTTATATTTTTGCTGAATTCTCTTACGGTTCCATTTGCTGTCGCGGCCGCGATAGTGACCTGCCCGAAGGGTTTCTTGTTGTTCCGCGGGATCCAGATCCGGGTAGGTGAGCTGAATTTTCCTGTCCGCGACAGAGATCGACATCTGTTTGCAACGCAACACCTCAGGTTGCTTAGCGGTCAGTGGTGAATGCCCTTGGGCTCGAGGTCCACCACCGGGCAATGGAATACCCATGACAGATATTTGCGCCCGCCCAGCAGTTGGTATTTTGATGGTTTTGTCATCGAGATCGTTGCGCAGCAGTTCAGTTTCCTCTTGGTTTAGTACCCAATCCCCGGCATAAACAGGCGTTGGTTTTTCCGCGGTCGCCACAGCACAAAACAAAATGCTCAGGCAGCCACAAATGGCGGATCTAAAAAGAAAACGTAAAGGCTGGTGCTGCGCGCTCATAGCTAAAGTTTGGGTGCTTTGATTGATGGGTGCAAATGCGATCGTAGCCGCTGATTTTTTGTAGGACTCGCCGGGGCGCTTTACAATAACCCGCTGCGCCGCTGGCACAACGTTCGCGGCCATTACTGTACGGGAATACAAGTATGAAGGAACTAGCGCGGTCAGAGCTGATTGAACAAATCACAGCCTGGCAATCTGGACAACTACAAAGCGAGGCGATGTGGAATTGGGCGCTGCAGCAACGTGCTGAATGCAAGCCGGTAGATGTAGCAGTGCGCGACACATTGGATATGTTGTGTGGGATTCCCGAAGACTTACTGCTGCCAGAGGACGCTGAAGTGATGCTCGACGCGTTGGCAAATCCGCCCGACCAAGCAGACCTCTCGTCCAATTTGTTGTGGAATTACGCAGATATGATTGATCAAAGCGCGCGCCGTCGAATGCTTGTCGAGGATCCGTTTTACGCGCCGTTTTGTGGTAACTAGGCAAATAGGCCACTGATTCAGTGAGTGACAAACTGACAGAGTTGCTAGCGCTGCTGGATCTAGAACAGATCGATGAGGGTATTTTCCGTGCGACTCATCCGAAGAGTCGGATTAAGCGCCTATTTGGCGGGCAAATCATGGCCCAGGCGCTCATGGCGGCTATTCGCACGGTGGATGCTGAGCGATCTGCGCATTCCTTACACGGTTATTTTCTGCGACCCGGAGACCCATCTACTGCCGCCATCATCCGAGTGGAGCGTACCCGAGACGGCGGCTCGTTCTCGACGCGGCGGGTTTTGGTGACCCAACGTGGTGAGACGATCTTCAGTATGGACGCCTCCTTTCAAGAGCACCAAAGCGGACTGAGTCATCAATTGTCAATGCCAGATCTCAGTCCACCGCCTGCCGCAAAAATACCCCCGGCGCTGATGGACGGGGTGTTTGTGACCTGGCGCCACGAGTTTAGGCGCTTGCAATCGCAGACCCCGCAACCGCCAGAGCAGTTTGTTTGGTTCAAAGTCACCGGCAAGGTGCCGATGCTCCCCGCGCTGCACACCTGCTTGTTGGTTTACGAGTCAGACACGGCTCTTTTGGGTACCGCGCGACTGCCACATCGCGGCCGCTATCATCGTGATCACATGCAGGTAGCAAGCCTCGACCACGCGATGTGGTTTCACCGATCTTTTGATATTAATCAATGGCTGCTGTACGCCATTGACTCTCCCAGTACCAGCGCCGCACGTGGTTTTACCCGTGGCAACATCTTTAGCGAGGACGGCACGCTGATCGCATCAACCGTTCAAGAGGGTTTGATTCGCGTCTCTGGCAGTGGATCGTGAAGCTACAATGCCTCCACCAAATTGCGCAGCTTGTCGCATTGTTGAACTCGTTCCGCTGTATCCGCTCCCACGAAACTAACGTTTAGTGCATTCACGCCAGATTCTTGCAGAGCCTGGAGGCGTTCGCGCACAAAGCCTTCGTCGCCAATTAGGGCGCTTTGCGCCAAATAATCGGCTGGAATGGCTGCAGCGGCCTCGTCCTTTTTCCCGGCAAGGTACAAGTCTTGGATTTGCTTTGCTTCGGCGGCATAACCACTTTGAGCGAAAATGTCGTTATAGAAGTTCTTCGAGCGTGCTCCCATGCCGCCAATGTACAGCGCCGCGCCCGCTCGCCCACGTTCACGGTGATGTTCCATGTCTTGGCCAATGGCCACCGTGCCACCCGCAAAGATTTCTAATGGCGCGCGGTTAGGATCGCGTAACGCGTTGCCCTTGTTGAGCGCATCGCCCCACACGACGTGGGCAGCTTCGGGGGTATAGAAGGCTGGTAGCCAGGCATCCGCCAACTCAGCAGTGGCTGCAACACTAGCCGGTCCAAGCGAGGCAATGGCTATGGGTATGTCGTCGCGCACTGGATGATTAATGAGCTTCAACGGTTTACCAAGACCCGTACCCTGATCTTGGGGCAGTGGTATCTGGTAGTGGTTCCCCATGTGTTGCACCCGCTCGCGACGCCAAACTTGGCGGCAGATCTCGATCACTTCGCGTGTACGGGCTACGGGCGCGTTATATGCAACACCATGAAAGCCTTCAATAACTTGCGGCCCCGAAGCGCCTAAGCCAAGCATGGCCCGGCCGTCAGACAAATAGTCTATGCCCGCTGCGGTCATGGCCAATAAGCTGGGTGTGCGGGTGAAAATTGGCAGGATGCCCGAGGCTATGGTCACCCGTTCGGTTTGCGCCGCAAGAAAGCCCATGGCACTTGGTGCGTCGAAAGAATAGGCTTCAGGCACCCAGACCACATCGAGGCCGGCTTTTTCAAGGTTTTGGACTTCGGCAACGGCTTGCTTAAAACCGCCAGCGTAGCTGAGCAAAGTTGCGATGCGCATATAGTTTCCCCTTAAGAAGTGAACGCTGTTCGTAGATGCGTAGATAAAATTTGTGCACAGTATAGCGGCATCGGCTGGAACTGAATCCACAGTTGTAACAGGCCGTGTGGTGAAGCAAGAAAAGCCTGCCAGAGAGCCGGTTGGCGGCAAAAAATACATACAGTGCGGATCATCGCTAAAGGGAGTAAAGACATGGCCTTTCGTTTTTTTGCCGCTAGGCTGAGGCACATAGCGCTGTTGTTGGCTGTTGCCTGCTTGGGGAGCGTGCTGTCGGCAGCGAGTGCCTACGGTCAAGGCATTGACCGATACGCCGACGATGCTGTGCAACGATTGTCCGATTACTTGCAGATCGACACCATAAACCCTCCAGGGAACGAATCCCGTGGCGTTCGTTACCTGGCGACGCTGCTGGAGCAAGCAGGAATTCCCTATGAAACGGTAGAGTCCGCCCCCGGCCGCGGTAATCTTTGGGCTCGTTTAGACGGCGAGAGCGTCGACGGCGCGCCGAAGAAGCCAACTCTGGTGTTACTGCACCACATTGATGTGGTGCCCGCGAATAGGCAGCACTGGAGCTTTGATCCACTGTCTGGCGATGTGAAAGAGGGATTCATCTACGGCCGTGGCGCGATAGACACCAAAGGCTTGGGTATTGCCCAACTGCAAGCGTTTTTGGCGTTGGCGGCCAGTGGCAAAACGCTCAATCGTGACGTTATGTTGTTGGCCTCGGCAGATGAAGAAGCGGGAGGTTTTTTTGGTGCGGGCTGGTTGATTGAGAATCGCCCTGAGCTTTTTGACGGCGTCGGGTATGTCCTCAACGAAGGCGGCTCCGGC
>MDTB01188477.1_pt1 | contig 13104 bp, 11 predicted proteins | sample 811161 | NCBI WGS metagenome assembly MDTB01 (sample SAMN05326650, study PRJNA326480) | marine metagenome | isolation source: seawater | place: Mediterranean Sea | collected 2009 | reverse complement strand
CAGAAAATATATATCTATTATCAACCAGCAGTGAAATTCAGGCAAAATTATCAGCTCAATATGCAGTAAATATTTTAGGATATAAAAATATTGGTGTTTTATCATCTGCAGATGATGAAAATAAAAATTATGCTAATCATTTTATTGAGGAACTAAATCAATTAGGGGTTGACCCCATTTCCGTAGAGTGGTACTACGGCAAACCAGAAAATTTAAGTAAACAATTTACTTCCATAAGAAAAAGTGCATGGTCTTTAGTGCCTAAGGAGGATCCGAATATTGAATACTTGGATTTAAAAATTGATAGTTTAGATGCTTTATTCGATGTAGATGTAGCTGATTTTATGGACCTGGTTGATGATGATAGTGAAGATATCAAGATGTCTAAAAGAGACTCATTGAAAATAAGTTTAAATACTATTGATGCAATTTATATACCAATCGATAAGAAAGATCTGTCTTACATTGGTACTCAACTACCAATGTATAATTTAGAAACAAAAATTATTGGTAATGAATCATGGATGGATATAGACATTTTATCTCAAGATATCATCGGACCACATCTTCAAGGGTTAACTGTTTTGAGTTCAGAGTATCCTAAGTTTGGCATGGCAGAATCCTCAGACCTAGATAGGGTATTTTCAATGGGATATGATCATGGCTATTTTATTAATTCATTAATAAAAATAAGTTCCAATTCAAGATTTAGGTACAGAAATTTATTAAAAGAGAGTGATTTGTTCATGGGTGCATCTTCTTTAATTGAACTAAGTGGACCCAATAAAAATGAAAATCAAATTGTAAGGGTTCTTGAGTATAAACGAAATAAAATGGGGACTATTGGGTACTTTAATGGAAAGAACTTAGTAGAAAATCAATTATCAGTAAATTAGACAATAAGTATTGGGACGATCTCAGCTTCTCATTTGAAATTCCAAAGATAAAGATCTGTTTTTCTAATAAGCGAAAAAATATAATATCGAGAACCGATTTAGAAACGTTTTGTAAGGACATTGGTCTTGACCCTCTTAAGCTTATTACCGTTAACCAAATACATTCATCAAATGTAATTTCAACAAACTTACCAGGAAATTATGATTGCTATGATGGTATACTGAATTTTGGTGGTAAACTAGTTTGCTCAATAAAAGTTGCAGACTGTCTTCCAATATATTTTGTTAATAATGTTTCAAAGACACTTGGACTTTTACATGCAGGTTGGAGGGGCTTATCTTCGGGAATTATAAAAAAATATTTAGATATGGCCAATAAAGAGGTACACAATCATTTAAACACTTATGCTTTAATTGGCCCTTCTATTCAGGATTGTTGTTTCAGGGTGCAAGAAGATGTAATAAATCATTTTGATTCAAAATTCTATTCGAAGGTTGATGCTAAACATTTCAAAGTTAATTTACAAAAATGGGCATTGAATCAAATATTAAATTCTAACATTAAAGTGGAGAATGTATTTATTAGTAAAAATTGTACTTATTGTAATAAATCTAAATATCATTCATATAGAAGAGATGCTAGAAATGCAGGAAGGATGTATGCAATGATTGGGTGGGAAGAATAATGGATATGCTAGAAATTATTATTTTAGGGATAATTCAGGGTATAACGGAATTTCTTCCCATTAGTAGTTCGGGTCATCTAGTTATTGCACAAAATATACTAGGTATAAAATCCCCTGGTAATACACTAGAAGTTCTTTTCCATTTTGGTACGTTGATGAGTGTAGCATATGTTTTTTTTAAAGACATAAAACAAATATTTTTAACAATGAATGAAAAAAATAATCAGTTGTTTATATTTTATTTAATAATTGCAACATTACCTGCCATCTTTGCAGGATTACTTTTAAAAGATTATTTTTTAAAAATATTTGATAATGTCCATTTAGTAGGGATTGGGTTATGCTTAACTGGAATTCTTTTAATTTTGTCAAAAAGATTTAAAAATAATCAAAAAGCAATTACATTTTCTTCTTCTATTGTAATAGGAATCGCGCAGGCTATAGCAATTATACCTGGTATTTCTAGATCCGGTTCAACTATTTCTATGTGTATGTATTTAGGTATTCCTCCAAAAGAGGCAGCAAGGTTTTCTTTTTTATTATCAATACCCGTTATTTTAGGAGCAAGTATTTTAGGCTTTCTAGAAATAGAATCTAATAATATACTTAACAATTTGACTTTGACGGTAGCTATTACAACTTCATTTCTTACAGGAGTATTAGCATTAAAAATTCTATTAAAAATATTGGAAGCTGGTAGGTTTTATTTTTTTGGTTTTTACTGTTTGATTGCTGGAGCTAGTACAATATTTATTTAGAAATGAAATTTTCCTTCAATTATTATGAATGATTTAAAAAAAACTCTTTCAAAAATAAATAATGGCGTAATTGACAAAATATATTTTCTTAAAGGTGAAGATCAATTTCTTCAAAACTTTTTCATAGATAAGCTTTTCTTAAAAATTTTTTCAGGTACTCAGGGGTTTAAGAAATTTTTTACTACAAATGAATTTTCTGGTAAGGAAATAATGGATTCAATTTTGTCCATTGATCTATTTGTATCTAAAAAGTTATTTATAATCAAAGACCCTCAGAAAATAAAAGGCAAGCCTCTAGATGAATTAATAAAGTATTGTAATAATCCGCTAGATGATCATTTTTTAGTATTAATTAATGATAATTTTGCAGATTCTGATTCATTTTCAAAAAAAATGTCTAAAAATGTTTTAAAGTTAAATGTTTCTACTCCTTTTCATGGAGAATTATTAAAGTGGGCAAAAATTTTCACTAAAGAAAATGGAAAAACTATATCAATGGAATTGCTAAATGAAATAGTCGAGAATTGTGGTGATTCTTTATATAATGTAAAAAATGAAATCGATAAAATTTGTTTGCTAAATAATGGTAAGGAGATAAAAAAGGATTATATAAACTCTGAAACCTCTTTTTTACGCGGCAGAAAAAGGTGGGAACTAATGAATTCTATTGGAATAAGGGATTTAGAAAAATCGATAAAATTAGCTAAGTCGATATTTAATAGTTCTGAGAATATGGTTTCAATGATTTTTCCACTGATGACTTTTTTTCAAGAGATTTTGTTTTTTAAAATGAATGATGGAACTTTTATTAAACCGAATAGTTATATACCATTATCAAGTTCTATTCAAAATAACCTTGGTGAATTTTCAAGTAACTATAGAAAAGATGAAATTGAATTAGCGATAAGAAGGCTAAAAGAAATTGAAATTAAACAAAAAACTTCAAACATCGATGATGAAACAGAGTTCATCAGTTTTTTATACAATGCAATTGGATAATTCAAAAAATAAATTCATCTATTCAGATGAACAATTAATGTCGCTTTTTCAAGGAGGCGATGAAAATGCATATATAGAACTAGTAAATAGATACAAAGATAGGCTAATTAATTTTATCTTTAATTATTTAGGTGATTTGGAATCGTCAGAAGATGTCGTCCAAGAGACCATGATTAAATTATATCAGAAGAAACACTATTATAAAGAAATAGCAAAATTTTCAACATGGCTTTACACAATAGCAAAAAATTTAGCCAATACAGAATTACGAAAAAGAAAGCAAAGGAAAACAACTTTATTAAGTCAGTTTAGTAAAGATGATAAAACCTATGATTTGCCAAGTAATGACCCTGAGCCTGGTCAAGAAATCCAGACTGCTATAGTAAATAAAATCATTAGGGATGCCGTTGATCAATTATCTGAAAAATTTAAAATAGTTATTGTGCTTAGGGATATTCAGGGACTCTCCTATGAAGATATTAGTGAAATTATAAATGTGCCAATAGGTACAGTAAAATCAAGGATCAATAGAGCGCGTTTACAGCTTCAAGTGGAGCTAAAGCATTTAAAAAAATAGGAGTATCTATAGAAATGAATCGTTATGAATTTGAAAATTTAATTTCAGATTATTTGGAAGGTGAACTTTCATTTAGTAAAAGAAAAGAATTTGAATCTTATTTGGAAGCGGATGAAGAAGCAAAATTATTGTTTTTTAGAGTTAAAAAAACATTAAACGATATGAAAAATGCAGAAAAGATCTCAACCCCTGAGAACTTTAATTCAAAATTGTTGTCAAAAATCAAGGATAAAGCCCCATTAATGCCTAATGATAGGACTAATATTTTTGGGTTATCGCCACTTTATGCTTCAATTTTTTCCAGTTTATGTTTAGCAGTTATTTTTATCAGCTATTCATTTATTGTCCCAAGACCTATTTCTAATTCAAATTTTGAATATAGTTTGGTTCCAATTGATAAATCGCAAAAAGGTGCTCAGTCAAGGATAGTAAAAAATAATACTAGTTTTACAGAAAACGATAAGTCAGATTCATTAGATGTAAATACAAAAGAATATAAACCAAATAAGAACAATAAAATTAAGTTTGTTAACTATTAGATAATGTTTTATACCTGTTTTTAAATCAATCAAAAGCTTGGTAAATTCATTATTAGTGAATTTAATTATTAATTAATGATGAATAAATACTCCAAAGACACTTTAATTCTCTTCATATTTACGATAAACGTATTATCGCTAGTCTTCTTAGGTGATAATAGTCCGATTTTAGGATTATTTAATAAGTTGATATCTATAGCTGGTTTGTCATGGTTGGTAAATTATTTCTATAAAACATTAAAATTTAAAAATAGCTCTGAGGGTATTGATTTAAACCAGCATAAAGATAAATACATAATAAAAAATAATCCAAATTCGCAATTCTCCGATTTGATTGATGCTGCTTTTTCACTTATAAAAGATATTTCGCATGATTTTGAAGCAGGTATTTATTTTTTTCAACCAGATTCAAAATTATTAGAGCTTAAAAGTTTTACTTCTGAAATATTTATCGATTCACTTCCTTTGGAAAATAATTTTATTGAAAAGCTTAACGGTGATAACCAACAAAATTTATTTTATCAAAAAGATAATAAAGAATATTGGCATTCTCTTTTCAAAGAAGAACCTATCAAAGGGAGTGAATGTGTTATTTTACAACCTATCATTATAAATGAGGTCATTGCTGGATTTATAGTTGTTAAGTCAGACCACTTTAGCAATGTTAATGAAAATAATCAAAAAATCATAAAGCATATAGCAGACATCATTACCATTGGAATATTAGACCTAGATATATTAGAAAAAACAATTAATAATAAGAATGACCAAAATCAGATTTTTGATTTATTAACAGATATTAATCTATCGCAATCAGAATCTGATATTTTAAATAAATTTAGAAACATAATTAATTATTATTTTGAATATGATTGCTTGACGTTCTCAGCAATTAATAAAGATGGTAAAAACGCTGTTATTAAGTTAATTGATGGGATAAAGAAAAATTTGCCTTCCGAAAATAGTTTTAATGTAAATGGCACCATTAATGGATTATCTTACATAAAAAATGATATAGTCGTTGGTTCAAATGAACAATATAATTTATTTCGGTTTTCGCCTAATGAAAAAAATGATTTTTCTCAAAATAACTTTTTAAGTGTCCCGTTATTCTTGAATGAAAGTCTCTGGGGTGCAATAACAATAGAGAGATTTACTCATAATAATTATAATAATAAAGATAAGGACCTTTTAAGTTTAATTGCTAGAGCATTGCAAACCAGTATGTCATGGTTCATTGAGTATCAGAATATCTATGAAGATGCAATTAGAGATGGCCTTACTGGTTTGCTAAACCATAAAACTTTTAATGATAGAGCTAAGGAAGAGATTGAAAGAGCAAGGCGGTTTCAGCACCAATTGGTGTTTTTGATTTACGATTTAGACAAATTTAAAAGAATTAATGATACTTTAGGGCACCCCTATGGCGATTATGTCATCAAGACCACTGCTAAAATTATTAAAGATAATGTTCGTAGCGTCGATTTAGTTGCCAGGTATGGCGGAGAGGAGTTTACTGTAGTTCTAGTTAATACAAATAAAGAAGCAGCTACTACTGTTGCCAAAAGAATAGTGCAAAATATCCAAGACTATAACTTTTCTATGAATGGTGAGGAGGTAAATATGACTATAAGCTGTGGTTTATCAGAGTATCCCAAGGATTCAGATACACTTAAAGATTTAATTCAATTTGCGGATGAAGGCCTATATAAAACAAAAGAAAATGGAGGCAATGACGTTACAATTTACAGCTCGATTTCAGGTTAAATTATGCGGCATAAGTTTATTAAAGTTAGTTACTTAAGTTTTTTAATTATTTCGTTAACTATATTAGTAGTAAAAGGAGATGATATAAAAAATAAAGACCTTGCCATTCATTATTTTATGCAGGGTGAATTTTTACTTAATCAAGGTAATTATGCTTTGGCGGTTTTAGAATTTCAGGATGCTTTAGACATCGATCCCAATGCTTCAACCATTCATGTATCAATAGCTGACGCATACAGGAGGCTGGGAAGATCAGGACGGGCTGAAGATCATCTTAAAATTGCAATTGATCTTGATCCTGAGGATTTAAGCGGTAGAGAATTACTTGGACAATTATATCTAATGAATAGACAATATGATCTAGCATTGGTGCAATTTCTTGCTCTTTTAAAAATTGATGGAGGCAATGATAATTATTTAACAATAATTGGTGACTTATATAAGCTTCAAAAGCAATGGAATAATTCAATCGATTTTTACTTAAGAGCATTTGAGGTTAACCCTCAAAATTTTAAATCACTTGAAAGTGCTATGCAGTTGTCTTTGAGTGCAGAATTGTATAATAAAGCAGAGGAAGTTTGTAAAAAATTAGTGCAATATAATCCAAATAATAGCAATTATTGGATAACTTATAAACAGATAACTGCTTACAACAAAAATTATGAAAACACTTTATTTGCTATTTCTGAGCTAGAAAGAATAAGTGGAAAAACAACCAATTTGTCTCTTGAAAAAAGTGCAGTGTTGCAAGAATTAAATGATATTGATAATGCAATAAAAATTCTTGTAGAAGTTCATATTCCAGATAGTTCTGAATTAGATATAGTTAAACGGCTCGTTTCTCTATACTTAGAAAAAGAAAATTTTAAAGATGCTACCATTTTTAATGATATATTATTACGAGAGTACCCAGATGATCAATCAGGTTATATTAATGCAGCGATTATTTCTTTAAATAATGATTCTCCTGAGAAAGCGATTAAATATTTAAAGCCAAATATTGATAAATATAAAGATAATTATTCAGCTTTATATTTGTTAGGCACTTCTTATTTTCAAAAGGAAGATTTACCAAGTGCCGAAGAATATCTCAAACTTGCTTTGAAAGTCTACCCCCAATCCAGAAGTAGTAAGCATACTCTAGCGATGATTTATGACCAGACAGGACAGTGGATAAAATCTGACAGTTTGTATTTAGACCTTATTAAGACGGATTCCACAGATGCTCAAGCATACAATAATTTTGCTTATAGCTTGGTAGAACGTAAAGCTAATTTGGAATTAGCTTTAGAAATGTCCTTGATTGCAAACAAAATCCAGCCAAATTCTGCCCCCTATCTTGATACTTTAGGCTGGATATATTTTCACCTTGAACAATATGAAAAATCTCTTGAATACGTCCAGCAATCATACAGTATAGATAGTACAAACCCTGTTATTGTTGAGCATTTAGCAGATATATTAAAAGCAATGAATCAGATATCAAAAGCTAACTTAATTTACTTAGAAGCTATTGACATAGGCGGAGATAGCCTCCAGATACATCAAAAAATGTTAGCTGAATGAAAATATTTTTACTTACATTTTTTTTATTAACTCTTTTTAGTTGCGCTTCGACAAATAAAGAGCTTATAAGTCATAGTGGCGATATTATTTTTGATCAAGTTAAATCATGTACTGGACGCGGCTTAATATCCTCAGTTGGAAATTTCAGCGGTAATTTGACCTTTAGTTTTATGTCTCAAAATGATAGCTCTTTTTGTCAGTTCCAAGATTTCCTAGGAAGGAAGGTATTATTGCTATGGTTAACTCGCGACTCAATCGATGCATGGAACTTAATTGAGAATAAAAAATACAGCCATTCGAGTATAAGCGAAATAATACCAGTTTTATCTGTTTTAAACCCAAATCATTTAATTAAGTTCCTTTGGGGTGAAGAAATAATATCAAAACAAATGAGCGTACCTAGACAAGAGAAGATCGAAATTAAATTAGGTAAAAGTAATCCAAATAGTTCATTTGTTGATAAAGCGATATTTATTGACAATACAAATAGGCAAGAATTATCTATAAAAATTGAATCTAGGATATTCAATCAAAATTATTTGGACTTAAAAAAATATTGGGATATTATTCTTAGTTAAGCGTGAAATTATCAATTATCATACCAGTTTTTAATGAAGAGGGCTCTTTAAGAGAATTACATCACCAGATAACTGATTCAATCAAAATGTTTGAAGAATATGAAATAGTATTTATTGACGATGGTTCCTTTGATGAATCAAAGTTAATTATCCAAAATATGATTGAAAAAGATCCTAGAGTGAAACTGATTAGTTTTTTTAGAAATTTTGGTAAATCTGCTGCCCTTTCTGAGGGTTTTAAATATGCCTCGGGTGATATTATCATAACAATGGATGCTGATTTACAAGATGACCCAAATGAAATCCCTGCACTTATTAGTAAGTTAAACGAAGGTTTTGATTTAGTTTCAGGTTGGAAAAAAAAGAGATATGACCCTTGGAAAAAAACATTTCCTTCAAAAATTTTCAATTTTGTTACTAGGATACTGACTGGTGTGAAAATTCATGATTTTAATTGTGGTTTAAAAGCCTATAGGAATTCTGTTGTAAAGTCTATTGAAGTTTTTGGCGGGAGACACCGTTATATTCCTGCACTAGCGGGTCAAAAAAACTTTTCTGTTGCTGAGATTGTAGTTAATCATCGACCAAGAGTGCATGGGGAAACAAAATATGGAGGATCGAGAATATTTCATGGATTTTTTGATCTTCTTACTATATTATTTTTAAATAAGTACACTCAGCAGCCATTACACTTTTTTGGTGCAATAGGTCTTGTTACATTTTTCTTCGGATTTCTCATTCAATTAATGATCCTTTATTATAAGTTCATTCTTATAGAGCCATTTTCAAAACACATAGCTTTATTATTACTTGGAATAGTTTTAATCATAATCGGGATTCAATTTTTTTCAATAGGACTACTTGGTGAAATAATGGCTCGTCATAGCCAAGGTAAAGAAGACCGAGTCAAAGAGATTATATAAAAACACAACAAAATCTGCAGCCTGGAATGTCATTACAAAAACCTTTAATAAGTGTCGTGACTCCAACATTTAATAGAAAAGACGAGTTAGTTCATTTATTTAGTTCAATGAAAAAGCAGACTTTGGATCCTAAATTTTTTGAAATGATTATTTCAGATGATGGATCAACAGACGGTACAGAAGAGTATGTAAAAAGTTTGGAAAATAAACTTAAATTTAATTTATTATATGTATCCCAAAAAAATCTTGGCCCTGGTTTTGCTAGAAATAATGGAGTAAAAAATTCTAAAGGTGAATTAATAGTTTTTATTGATTCTGATTGTGAAGCTGATAGTAATTGGTTAGAAGTTATTTTCAAGGCCTATAAAATTAATGATTTTGATGCTTTTGGTGGTCCAGATGAGGCAAAAGATAACTTTTTACCCATTCAAATAGCTATAAATTTTTCAATGACCTCGTTTTTAACAACTGGAGGTATAAGGGGCCATAACAAAAATATGATTTCAAAATTTTTCCCTCGAAGTCATAATATGGGTGTAAAAAAAACATTATTTGAAAAAATTGGTGGATTTGGCTCTCTAAGACATGGCCAGGATATCGAGCTTAGTAATAGGATAATAAATGAGCAAGCAGTAGTTAAACTTTTAGATAATGCAATAGTATATCATAGAAGAAGAACAACATTGTTGAAATTCTTCAGGCAGGTTTTTAATTGGGGGGTAGCAAGAGTTAATCTTGCCAAAATAGATAGAAAAATGTTACAGCTAGTTCATTTTTTACCCTCAGCTGCTACAGCAATCTTTTTCCTTTCAATTTTTGGAATATTTTTCTACCCAAATATTTTTATTCCCATAATGTATTTTTATTTTTTGATTCTATCAATTATTTGCATATATGGAGGTTTGAAAACACGTAATGTAAAGGTGCTGTTTAATTTATTTTTTGTAATTACATTCCAGATATTAGGATATGGCTTAGGTTTTATTATGGCATTTATTAAACGGTTTATATTTGGTCAATCCTCATTTACTGGTTTTGAGAAAAAATATTATTAAGTTGAAAAAAATATTAATAGTTACTTACTACTGGCCTCCAAGCGGAGGACCTGGTGTTCAAAGGGTGTTAAAATTCTGTAAGTATCTAAATGAAACTGGTTGGGAACCAATAATTTTAACTGTTGAAAATGGTGATTTTCCTGTTTTTGATTATACCTTAAAAAAAGATGTACATGGATATAAGGTTTATAAATCAAAATCATACTCATTTCATAAAATTTTTAACTCTTTAAATAAAAAGAGCACTACTCCAACCTTTCAATTAAGCAGCGCGAAACAAGAAGGTTTCTTAATTAAACTCTTTAGGTGGATAAGGTTAAATATGGTTATTCCAGATGGAAGAGTAGGTTGGTATTTTGATTCTGTTAATGTAGGTAAAAAAATTTTAGGAGAAAATAAAATTGATGCAATATTTAGCTCTGCTCCTCCTTATACAACTCATTTGATTGCTAAAAATTTAGCATTGTCAAACAACCTTCCTTGGATTGCAGATTTTCGAGATCCATGGACAGATAGGTTTTACAATTATGAGAATAAAAGATGGTGGATAACTAGTAAGCTTGATAAAGTTTTAGAAGATTCAGTAATTAATAGTGCCCAAAAATGCGTTACAGTGAGTAAAGAAATATCGAGGTCTTTTATAGGAGATTTTAAGGTTATCCACAATGGGTATGATGAAGAAGATTTTTTAAATGTATGTCCAGAAAAAGAAAAAGAAAATGTTGTAATTAGATATATAGGCACGATGACTAAATTACAAAATCCTAAGAATTTTTTTGATGTTATTTCTAAACTAAATTATAATCAGAATAAATATAAAGTTGAACTAATTGGGAATATTCATCCTGATGTTAAAGTTTATATTCAAAACCAAGGTTTTGAAAAATTTGTAGAAATTATATCTTATGTTAATCATAGTGAGGCTATTCAAAAGATGGTAAACTCTCATTTTCTCTTATTGGTAATTCCAAATGCAGCAAAAAATAAAGGAATAGTTACCGGCAAGTTATTCGAATACATACGGTCGATGTCTAAAATTATAATGATTGGTCCACTTGATGGTGATGCTGCTGAAATAATAAACAATACATCGTCTGGCAGATGTTTCGATTATGATAATTCAACTGATATTGTTCAATACTTGGAATCCAGCAAATACCCTGAAACAATAAATTTTGAGAAATACAGTCGAAAAAATTTAACTTTAAAACTAATTGAAATTCTCAAAAAAATGATTGATGACTATAATAAATAAATCGTTCAATTATAGTTTAACACATTTAAGTAACTTTTCAAATATTATGACAATAAAAAGTAAATAAATGTATAAAAAACATTCATATTTAATTATCCCTTTTTTGGTTTTCTTGTTTTTATATGACATGGTTGTTAATGGAATGGTTCCATTAGCTAGCGATATGCTTGCGCATCAACCAATAAAGGAGTGGATAAAGTCAACTGAAGAGTTTCCACATTGGTTTCCAAATTTATTTTCTGGTATGCCTTCCTATGGTGGTTACATATATACTCCTGGTAATCCTCTAAGTAAGGTTATCAATTTTATATTGTTTAATTCCGGGGTAAAACAGTGGTTTTATCTTTCCCTTGGAGGACTAGGGCTATACTGTTTTTTGAGATTTAAAAATATTAGTTATTTTAGTTCTATTTTTGGTGGAATAGCATACTCGCTAACACCACATGTATTCGGCCTAATAAATGCAGGGCACAATACTAAAATAATGGCTTTTTCTTTTGTACCTTGGATTTTCTTTTCAGTATCATATTTATTTCAAGAAAAATCAATTAAGTCTGGTCTATTACTTAGTATTATTTCTGCATTTCAGCTGTGGGTAAATCATCCTCAAGTTGTTTATTACACATGGATGTTTATCTTTGGTTATTGGGCATATAGTTTTATAGATAAATCAATTAAAGACAAAAAGATTGCTTCGTTCAAGGTGCTCTTCTTTCTCCTGATATCCATATTTATGACTACATTAATGGTAAGTGATCCTTATGTAGATATTTTTGCTTTTCAAAACCATTCAAACAGAGGAGCTCCATCAGTGCTTGATGAGACTAATGAAACTTCATCAGGAACAAAATGGGATTATGCAACTCAGTGGTCATTTCACCCCATGGAAATTATTTCATTTGCACTCCCATACCACTTTGGTTTACAAAACTTTAGTGTTAAAAACAGAACTAATCCATCAGAATTTATGAAACAGGCATCCTATTGGGGTTATATGCCATTTACTCAATCTACACACTATATGGGGTTATTGATTTTACTTTTGCCCATCTTATCTTTAGTCTCAAGAATTAGGGAGAGGAACTTTTCATCTTATGAAAATTTTCTTTGGATTATAAGTTTGATATTTTTAGTTGTTGGTTTTGGTAAGCATTTTCCTATGTTATACCAATTATTGTTTGATTATGCTCCTTTCTTTTCAAAATTTAGAATACCCTCAATGATATACCTGATATTGGTATTTACTTTTTCTTTTTTAACAGCAACTTCTATTGATTATATAATCAAATTAAATAAAGATGATCTCATAAAAAGCTCACAAATCGTTATTGGTACTTTCATTGGAATAATTATTTTATTTTTTATTTTTGGAGAGTCTATTTTTAGTTTTTCGTCTCCTGGAGATGCCAGGTTTCCTAATTACATTCAATTTGTTCAAGCAATAAGAGTTGATTATTTCAATAAGGGTTTAATTTTAGCTTTGGCTGTATCTTTAAGCTTTTTTG